>Ga0256405_10000444_pt1 | contig 136627 bp, 179 predicted proteins | sample RumenRJG_02DNA_FD_189096 | JGI IMG/M metagenome (GOLD analysis project Ga0256405, IMG submission 189096) | Bovine rumen microbial communities from Lethbridge, Alberta, Canada - RJG_02 | ecosystem: Host-associated > Mammals > Digestive system > Stomach > Rumen | place: Canada: Alberta...
AGTCGTAGTTTGAATCACCTTGCGACAGCGGCACCTCAATTCTTCTTTCACAGTTAGTGCAAAAAAGGATTCGTGTGCCACGTCCAAGTCCGAACTTTATCCACTCCCCTTGCGGTCTGTCTGCGGATGGTATGGCTAAAATATGTTTCTTAACTCCTATGACATCTATATGCCCATTCTTCCGTACAAATTCAGGGTGTTTCGACAGTTCTTCAATTCTTTTATCAATCGCCTTTAGCACATCCGATTCTTTAATCAGTCTGTCATTCATCGTCTGCTCCTTTCATCTTCGCTCCGCAGTGTGGGCAGTAGTTAGGCACACTTCCGTCATACCAAATATCTTGCCCAAAGACATATTCATCCCAATTGTGTCCACAGACAGAGCATTCGCTCGGAATCTCGTAACCTTTCCACTCCCCTTGCGGTCTGTCTGCGGATAAAGCCTTTCTGACCTTTTCAACAACGGCACAATCTCCGCACCCTGTTTCTGCGTAACTGCACTCTCCGAATATCGTCATCATGCAATTATGCTCGTTGCCGTATATTGGTATGTCCTCTATCTCTACCGCTGTGCTGAAGTTCGGCATACCTTTGCTATTCAGCTTCACTCTGTATATCTTTTCACTCATCGTCTGCTCCTTTCTCCCCAAGAGCAATAGTCATCGCTCTCCACATCTCGGTTATTTTCGGTACAGCGGTAGAATATGATAGGCTCTCCCTTGAATGTGCCACGCTTCTTTTTGCAATAACGACACTCCTTGCAACATACTATGTCGATGCTCGATGCGTCACGCAGTAGCGTCCTTGTGTTCTGTACCACATCTATGGTCACGGGGTCTGCGTTCTTCACTCGGCTCTCCCATCTGTCGAAAAAGTCCTCGCAGTATTCTGCGTCTATATACCTACTCATCATCTGCTCCTTTAATATCTATTTTATGGTACATATATACCGGCTCTCCGATATATCTGCCCCAATCTTCCAACTCGCAAAACTTAACCGCTTCCATTCCTTGCTTCTCTGACCAATGGCCATCACGAAAAACCTTAAAATGAAAGTCTACATCTATATTATAGTCCTCATCACAATAGCAAAAACCATTAAAGGCAATTAATTCCTTGTCTGACGTATCTGGCGCGCGGCCATCGCAGATTTCAAGTTCATCGCCAAACTCATTGAGCATGCCTTCAGTTAGTATATCAATATAATAATTGCTTATATCATAGTTATCATAGCCATTCATTGCCATTTGCTCAACCCAATCGTAAATATCACCTTCAAGTTTTTCAAGATAACCCTCTGGGTCATACCATTCGTTGAGACGAAGAGCATAACTTCCGCAATTGGCACGACAACGATGGGAATTGTAGTAATTAAGGTCTGAATTTCGTGTATATTCCATTGAAATCTCCTTTCTATTCTTAATTTAATTATAGAAGAATTTTATGAAAATTTCAATTTTCTGTATGTTGAAGCGTGCGAAGCCACAGATTTATTGAACGAACGCTCCATTCGCTAAAATTACGGGCGGCCGCGCATCTACGTACAGACATCGACGAATTTTCAAAATTCTTCCTATTATATATACGCGCGCGTGCGCACGCGATTTTATCAGAATTTTATTTATAAATCAAATAATTAAAATCTTCGAATTTGAAAAAATCTAAAAAATCTGATATACTTATAATATATGAAAAGGAGAAAAACTTATGACAAAAGCAGAACAAATAATCGCTGCATATTATTGTAGCGACGATGTCTTTCCAAATAATCGTTGTAAAGAATGTCCTTTTGGATATGGTTATTTAGATGATAGTGGAGACCATTCTTTTTGGTGGTGTGATGAAGAGAAAATAACCAAAGATGCTGTTGAACTTTTATCAACACTAACAGGACCAAAACGAGTTGAAGAATTAAAACAAATGGCAAAGGAGTATTCACAATGGGTATAGATAAAGAAACTGAAATTAGATACAATCAAATCGTTGGCACGATAATGCAGAATGTCATTTCTGAGTGTGGTCTTGCGGGTGATAAAATTGTCCTATGGGATTTCCATGAAGACCAGCCATATGACCGTCTCTATTTCAATGCGGCTGCGATTGTGGCAAACTGGAAGAAAAAGCGTATGTATGTGCAGATGCCATTTATAGACTATGTAAGGTTTAAATGGAAAAGACGTAAAACCCATAGAAGTCTTCGTTGGTGTGGTCCATTGATGGCGCGGGCGCTACCATCGGAAGCGAAGACGTCGATTTACTTAATAGTAGACTTCGTAAGGGAGTTCTATAATGAGTCTTACGATACGTTTGAGAAGATAAATAATGAATTCTATGGGTAGGTAGATTAAAATGGTTATATGGTATAATTTAATTACATTGATAATTATTTTTATAATTTTAGATTATTTGTTTAATGGAGATGAGTAAATGGAAGTTATTATAGATGGTTTTGACTTTTGGAATATGGAAGCGATGAAATACTTCGCTCCTTCTACAAGTTGGTCGGCTGAAAAGAAAAAGGAAAATGCGGAGCAAAAAATTTTTAGCGGCTCGTGGATGGCTGCGCGCAAACGTGATGGTATCTGGATGATGTTTATCAAAGATATGGACGGCAATATGTATCTGCGACCACGCGCGAGAAACACGAAAAAGGAATTTGTTAATAAAATTGATTGGGTGCCTCATCTTCATCCATTCTTCAATGAAATAGACCCAGGAACAGTATTTCTTGGAGAACTTTATGCTCCATGGGATGAGCAAGCAAAAACAACAACCTCAATAATGAATTGTTTACTTCCAAAAGCACTGAAGCGTCAAGAAAACGAAGACCGCAAGCTTCATTATTATATATTTGATATACTTGCAGAAAATGGTGAATCCTACTTAGACATGAAAGCGAAAGATAGGTTTGTTTTACTCAATAGTTATTGGCGAGCTTATGGTGAGCATTATCACGAATGGGCGCAGTACCTCTATGGCAATGAACTTTGGAATGAGCTTCAGTCAATTCTTGCGTCCGGCGGCGAGGGTATGGTTATTATTAATGAAGATTCATTATACCAGCCTGGTAAGAGAAGTAATTCTGTTTCCTTAAAAATTAAAAAGGAAATTCAAGAGACTATTGATTGTGTAATCATAGGAAGTAATCCTCCAGCATATTTATATACTGGAAAAGAGATAGAGTCGTGGCCTTACTGGTTTGATACTTTAACAAATCAAAAGATTTTAGCTTCTGAATATTTTGCAACGCATCATGAAACTATTTATAAGCTATATAACGATGGAGGTCATATTGAGCCTGTGACAAAAACTTGGTTTTATGGTTGGGCTGGCTCCTTACAACTGGGTTTATATAAAGATGATAAGCTAATTCATGTTGGTGATTTAAGTGGTATAACTGATGAAATTCGTCAAAATTGGAAAAATTATGTGGGAACTGTTGTAGAAATAAGTTGTATGGAAATTAGTGAAGATAAAAATGGCAATAAGGGTTTTAGACATCCAAGAGCTTTAAATTTTATGAGAGATAAAAATCCTAAAGATTGTACAATGGAGCAAATTTTATGATAGTATATATTTATACTTTTCCAAACGGTAAAAAATATGTTGGGCAAACCAGCGTGTCTTTAAAAGAACGAGCCAAAAATGGTGAAGGATACATTAATAGTCCTGCAGTTTATAATGCTATTAAAAAATATAAATGGGAAAACCTACAAATTGAAACCTTTCCCTGTAATTCTGAAGAAGAAATGAATTTTTTAGAACGATATTATATTAAATTATATAAAACAAATGAAAGACAATATGGATATAATCTTACTCTTGGAGGCGATGGCGTTGTAAGATATGATAGAACAAAAATACGACAATTATGGGAAGAAGGTTTTAATATAAGTGAAATTGCCGAAAAGATGGGGTGTGTAGGGAATACTATATCAAAAATTTTACAAGTAGAAGGATTATATGATGCTGAAGAAGTAGATAGGCGTAAGCGTAAAAGATTATCGGTAATTAATGGTTCACAATTACAAGAGTATTATAAAACAGAAGAACACAAACGAAAACGAGTTCAAAACGGTTTAAGGGGCGCGAAAGTACGTAGTAAGCCAGTAATTGTATACAAAGATAAAGAGTGTACTCAATTAGTGGGAGTTTATGATAGTGGTAGGCAAAGTGCGAAGGCTTTAGGCATTGACCATAGTGCACCTTCATATGGTTTAACCCATAATCACTATAGTAGTGGATATTATTTTTATTTTTTAGAAGAAATCGACGACAAGCCAGCGCATGAGTGTACGATAGACCAGGTGAGGTAAAAATGGATAATAATAATGGTGCTATGAAATTTTGCGACGTACTTTTAATAGTATTCGTTGTACTTAAATTGGTTGGTGTTATTAATTGGTCTTGGTGGTGGGTTCTTGCACCATTTTGGATACCAACTTTAATAGTTATATTTTTAATCGTTGCTATTAAAATAGCAGAAAGGAAAGGTCTATGAAACGAATTCCATTTCTATGGTGCTATACTGTACCTGACGCAATGATTAATCATAATTTTACTGATGATTGTGCGATATGTTTTGCTTTAACTAGAAAACGAGCATTAAAGAAGTTTAGAAAATTTTATGACTTCGCGCCAAATGAGTCAATCGACAAAGTTTATCTTAATTTTGGCGGTATAGCTATTTTAACTGATTATTAAAGAAAGGAGCAATCTATGGTATTCTCAATTATATTAGCAGGTGTATTTGTTTTTGGAGCTCTCGTATGCTACGCAAGTTGTTGCGCGGCCGCGCGAGCTGACAGGCAAAGTGAAGAATATTTTGCTCTTAAAGAACAAGAGAATAAAGTGGCAGCTAAGTATACACTCAATGATATTCGAGAACTTTATGGTTTGGAACCAATTTCTGAAAATTTGAAAGATTCAGAAAATTAGCGTATAATATAATTACAGAGTTGAGAGAGAAAAAATTTTTGGAAACTCTGAAAGTGAAAATTTGAAAAAGTTTAAAAATTTCTATATAATTAATATAGAAAGTGAGAGATAAAGTTCGTAATCAGAACTATGGGCGGTGGTTTTCACAAAGCTTTCCTTTCTGCCACCGCCCGCGTTGCTAGCGTAATCGCGCCAAGTGTAGCTAACTTGAGAGTCTCAAGCCTCTATAAAGCGAGAGAGCGTTAACAATATAGGTAGGAAACCAGACTGACAAGACATCACAGAGCGAAGGGCAAACGTAAGACTGAGGGCATGCTAGTACGTCGAACAGGTTTGTTGGGATAAGATAGAGTACAGATAATACTCCCACAGCGTAAGCTGGCAGAATGGGTTTCCTTTAAATTAAAAGTCTGTGAGCCTATATGTGTTATTAATCACCTAAGGTTACTTTAGCGGATTGTTGATAATAGAACCGCAGTTAATAAACTTCTAACAAAACTATAATTACAGACTAGCAAATAGATACTGTATAAAACTGATGTGCGGTTAACTGACCTTAAAGTCCCTTTTATGACACCACGTAAGTGCCTCCCCGTGGCGGTGTTGGAGATAGCGACTTTACTCCGTGGAGACTGTCCTTGAGCCAAACTTACAAACTGAATAATAAGAACTCAGTGCAGATACGTTGAACCAACGTGCTGAGGCGCGCTAAAAAGGTCAGGTCGAACGAATCACGGATACGTGAGGATAGTCTCTGTGGCAATAATCGTGAGGTTATTGTTGTAGCGGGTGAACCCCCAAACCTAAGGTGTGGCGCCTTTGCTATCGCAGGTAAAGGTAGTATGCGAGTCGGGAGAATAATAGAAGCGGTTGTGAAGAGCTTCCGCTGAATCGGAGTTAGGGCAACGACAGGTGGTGCTGTGGCCACACCTCTGAAATACCAACAATCTCCTCTGTCGTGAAGCGAAGAAATTCGTGTATAAGGCTTGTATGCAAACTCCGAGTAGCTCAAGACAAAGCATTGACATTCAAGGGATAGGAAAAAAGTTTTTCCATTGTATGTAACCGTAAGGTGGGTGAAAGGTGGGTCTGGTAATCAATCCCCCATGGGACGTTAGCTGTCTTAAGGCTGGGGCATATTAGGTCAAGGTCGCTCCTTGGTCTTCGGATGTGTCTCCCCATTGACCGAATATATCTGAAGATAGTTGAGGGTAGGGTGAAAGCTCCTTATTGTTCATAAAGCAACATTCGAACAGGCTGAAATCGTTGCGGCGGATGCGTCCGTGCCTGTCATATATGATACCATTAGGGTTGCCTTCTCGTGGCGGTATCGTTTGTAACTAAAACCCTTAATTTTTTTATTATATAGTAAAGGAGCGTTAGTAATGAGAATTATAAGTGATATTACAGGAAAGGAATATAAGACAGTAGACGAATGTCTTAAGGCAGAAAAAGAATATAAAGAAGCTAAAGCAAAGGCTGAAAAGGATAAGGCTGAACTTCAGGCGAAGAAGGATGCGGCTTATCAGAAGGCGATTGATGCTTGTGATGAATATCTGAAGCTGTGCGGTATTGAAACTCATTTTGATAGTAATGGATATAGAGTTAAAATTCATAGCGATGACAAGGCTGATAAAATTTTCGAAGATATACTTAATGCATGGCTTAGTTAAGAAAGGCGGGAGAGTTAATGGTTAATATTAAGAAAGATAGACTGTTAGAAACGGAGATTCGACTTCATAAGCTGAAAAACAATGGAAGAAATGATGACTCTCCCGGAGTTATTCGTAAGCTGGAGCGTAAGATTAGACACATAAAGAGGGAGGGTTAAACCTCTCTTTTTTAATAGGAGGAATTATGGGATTTAAAAGTAATGGGGTGAGGTGGACTTGGAGTGATACTACTACAACAGGAGAGCCGCCGCAGTATACTACGACCACCACAATGGGTGACCCAGTTGAGATTAAGGCACCAGAATGGAAGATTGAAGATAAGATTGAAATCAATAGTCCAATTAAAGTAGAAACCATAGAAGAGCCAAAAGGTTGGATTTGTCCACGATGCGGCCGTGTGAATGCGCCATGGGTTGCATCGTGTTCATGTAACGGAAGTGTCTTTAAGAAAATAAATACATGGACAGAATCTGACATACCAGAAGCATGTAGAAGCTGTTCAAATCATCCAAGCAATGGCGGTAGTGGAATTTGTTATTGTACTCTTGGAACACCGAAAGTTACTTGTTAAAAATTTTATTTATTAAAAAATTTTTGATATAATAAATTAGAAAGTAAGAGAGGAAAAATTTTTATGGCTAAGCAGATTGGTGAATTAGAATTTTGGTATAAAGATTACATTGAAGATGAGTTCAATGGGTCGGTTGATTGCACCTATGGAATTTGGGGTGTTAATGAATATGACGGACTAACTATGGAGAAGTATTATACGCTTTGTAAACAGTTTGCCGCAGCGATGGGATTTGACCGCATAACAATCAATAAATGGTTTAATTGTGATTGATGGAGAGGTTGTATGTCGAAGGCGGCCGTTCAACTTTGGAAATCAAATGGTTCAACTTACTTGTGAAGTAGGTTGACCGCGCGCAGTGTAAGTAGAAGGAGTACATATGGGAGTAATTCTAAAAGTAGACGAATGGAAAAGTGCTTCAGGTAATTGGTATGTTGCTGATGTCCATACTTGGACGGGCTGGCGCGAGTGTGCGGATGTCCTCGGAGCAGACACGCTTGAAGATTATATTGAGTTGCTTGAAACAAAATATAAAGCCATAGTCCATGGTACAATTGGAGTGGCAGGGAACGAACCTGCCAACGTAATGTTTAATTGGCCGCAGTCTGAATATAAGAACGCTCATCAATTTAAGCTTGATGTTAATAGAATTGCTCGCAAGAAAAACTACTTAGTATAAGGAGGACTTTTCATATGAGTCGAAGCTATAAGAAAAATCCAATTGCAAAAGATAGTGGCGATAAAAAGTCAATGAAACAGATTGCCAACCGTACAGTGCGCCGGCGCGTCAAAGATGATGAAGATATGCCTGCGCGCCTTCAGCATAAGAAGATGACGGAAAGCTGGGATATTACTGACTTTAAAACACGTATGACACGTGAGGAAGCTATCGCATGGTATAACGATGATTCGATGTATAAATCGGAGAGGTTTAAAAAGCGTTATCCGACTCTTAAAGCATGGCTCAAATATTGGGAAAAGTGTTATGTACGGAAGTAGGTGAAAAATTCAAGATTATATTATAATGATATTTATTTAGGAACACTCTATGAAAATGGAGAATTTAGTTATACTTTAAATTCAAATCAAAGCCAATATATGGATATGGAAATTACAGTACATGTGTTGGAAACCATACGTAAGGCTGGGTTAGATAAGGGGTTTGATTTTCATAGATATATAACTGATTGGAAAGAATTTCCTTTTAAGAATCAATTTGAATTTAAGTAATGTTCCTTACGGGCCTCTCAATGATGCATAAAGACGTAAGGCCATTTGAAGGCGCATTGGGCCTCTGCAGGGTCCACCCACGCGACGTCTGCGCCGAGTTATAAATGGAGCACGCGGAACTCCAGGGGAAGTTCCTCTGCCAGGGCGGGTTGGGCCGCCCACCTTTTCTTTGGAGGTTTATTATGGAAATAGAGATTAAAGATACACCCTATGCAGATAGATATTGTGGTAACTGCGCAGAGTGTGTTAAAACTGAATTACGTTATTGCTTAAAAAACCATGCTTTTGTTGCAAAGAATAAGTGGTGCAACCAATGGCATGCCGAAGAGCGCGACAAATTTGAAAATTAGTAAATTTTCTGGTATAATTATAATATAATGAGAGGTATAAGTTTATGAGTTCAAATTTTTGGAGATTTGCTTCTACACTTGAAAAAGAGTTTAAAGTACCTTATGATAGGACATTGGAACGAGTGCTATGCCCAGAATGCAGACGCATTATAGTTGGGGAGAAATTTGACTTCAAAGATTATACTTCATATACAGAAGACGGCTATGTGGTATATAGTTGCCCTTATTGCAAGCGCGTGCTTACGTGCAGGGCGGTCGAAGCATAAAATTAAGCCAAGGCCGAAGGCTTCAGTGGTACAAACCACTTTAAATATATGAGAAAGCCTGGTAGCACGCCAGCACCTGTGCATAGGGAAGTGATGACAGTCGTTGCAACGAATAAGTGGAAGTCATCGCGCCGGCGGTTAAGTGTGATGGTGGGGTCCGAAGTACCGTTTTTTTTGTTAATGCAGGACATAAGGGCCTGAGGTTGGCGGGCAACGATAAAATCCGAAAAAATTCGTAGATAGGCAAGCATTAAAAGCCGCTTAAGACAATAATGTGGAGACTCAAGATTGGAACGTCTGTGGGGTGAACACAGCGCCGTAAGGTGATAAATCAATAAAGTCTACGCAATCCATAGAGTCCGTTCGCGTGATTGAAACTGCACGCTCTACGAATTATGACCCATTAGCTCAGTTGGAAGAGCATTTGACTTTTAATCAAAGGGTCCGCAGTTCAAGTCTGCGATGGGTCACCATTGTGGTGGCGTGTTTGAAGAAACCACGCTAGCAAAAAGCACGCACGCTTCCTGGTTTGCGTAAATTAAAGGGGTATTCCGACTATCCAAAGTACCAGGCTAAATTACGCTCGGATTTATAAGTTGTACGTATTCTGCGGCCGGTCGTCCTTGTACGTTCATAGGCCGCAGATATTGTACGTACATGAGCGACCGCGCGCAGTGTGAATACAACTTCAACGAAAGGAGAATATCTATGACGCCTATTAAGATTGGGTTTTGGGTTTGTATTATTTTTTGGTTTATTAACTGGATAATGGAAAAGATAGTGCATAATGATGAAGTAGAGTCTAGATTTTATTTAGCTATGGAATTTATATGTTTGGGTTTTATGTGGATATTTATTGGTTTTAATCATGGTTGGTGGTAAATGAAATTGTTTTATAGACCGAAACATATGAAAAAGAAATACAATTTACCATTTGATAAGTTTCATGCAGTAATGAATTTTATAATTGAGGAAACTGTGTGGTATATCACGTGGTGGTTTGAATTGATTGGAAAGTTTTTTCAGAAGTTATATCAATTTGGAGAGTGGATTTTGGAATCTACAGCTAAGCTAATTGATTTAAATGACCGATTCTGGGATTGGTTTGAAGACCAGTTTAAATAGGGAGCATTGACGTAATGGTATCGTAGCGGATTGCTAATCCGTCCAACCGCAGGGTTGTACAAGTTCGAATCTTGTATGCTCCGCCATTTAAAAATTTGAAAAATTATGAAAATTTTTCTATAATATATATAGAAAGTTGAAGAGAGGATATTAAAAAATTCTACTTAGTAATACAAGCAAATATATAAAAAGGAGAAAATTAATGTTTAAGTCGTTTGCATGGAATCTTAATAGAGAACAAGAGGTTATCGTAGATAGCCTGGTTTCATGCGCCCCTATTACAGGAAAATTTTATGGTAGGGATAAAAGGGTAATACCGATTTAGCATTATTTTCTATAAGTGTAATGTATAAGCGGTATTACTCAAAGTGGGTAATACCGCTTTTATATTATATGGTGCGTTGGAGAAGTGGTTTAACTCCCTGCCCTTTCACGGCAGTATTTTCATCGGTTCGAATCCGATACGCATCACCAGATATGGTCTATTCGTATAACGGTTATTATATTCGGTTGTCAGCCGAGGGACAAGGGTTCAACTCCCTTATAGACCGCCATTTATATGCGCCGATAGTCCAACTGGCAGGAGACGTTTGGTTTAGGCCCAAAACAGTGAAGAGTTCGAATCTCTCTCGGCGCACCATTTATCTCCGTGTAGCGCAGTTTGCTTAGCGCGCCCCGTTTGGGCCGGGAAGGTCGTAGGTTGAAATCCTACCACGGAGACCATATGTCGCATTCGTATATCAACTAATATATCAGCTTGCCATGCTGAAGAAACCGGGGTAGCACCGGTATGCGGCTCCATTATTAATTTACCAAGGGTTTAAAAAAATATACTTGCTCCAAAAATTTCTCACTTAATAGTAGAAGGGAAATAGGAGGATAAAATGATAGGTATTTATAAGTTTGTAAATAAAATAAATGGTAAAATTTATATAGGTCAATCTAATGATATACAACGTAGAATAAAAGACCATTATTACAAAGCACACAATCCGACTGGAGGTAATTATCATTCACCTTTACACTTAGCCATTCGAAAATATGGGTGGGACAATTTTCAGATAGAAGTATTAGAAGAATGTAATATAGAAGAATTAGATGAGAAAGAGATATATTATATTCAATTATATAATTCTATTACGCCTAATGGTTATAATATTATGGCCGGTGGACAGCAATTTAGAAAAGATACTTCAGATTCTAATAAAAAAAGATGTAGTCAATGTGGTAAAATTATAGATAGAAAAGCTCATACTGGTTTATGTCTTGATTGCTACAGACAATTTTTGAGAAAAGATATTCCAACAAAAGAAGAATTAAAACAACTATTAATAGATAATAATGGCAATTTTACTAAAGTAGGTAATATGTTTAATGTTAGTTCTTCTTCAATAGTGAGATGGTGTAAAAGTTATAATTTACCATATTATAGTGAAGATTATAAAACCAAAAAAGAAAAACAAGCATATAAACGCCCAGTAAATCAAATTGATAAAAACACCAATGAAATTATTGCCACCTATGAATCTTCTATGGATGCCGCGAGGGCATTGGGGAAGAAAAAAGGTAGTCATATAACTGAAGTATGTAAGGGAATACATAAGACAGCATATGGTTACAAGTGGCAATATGCTGAATGAGTGCCAGTCGCCTAGAGGTCGATGGCGCCTGCCTTCCAAGCAGGTATATCATCGTGAGTTCGAATCTCACCTGGCACTCCAATAAGGAGGGTTGGCCGAGTGGTCGAAGGCGCTAGTCCTGAAAACTAGAAGGCGTAACAGCCTCGCGGGTTCAAATCCACGCACCCTCCTCCATACTCCTATAATTCAATGGTAGAATAGGCGACTTTTAATCGTCTTATCCCAGTTCAACTCTGGGTGGGAGTACCATATACCCCATTAGCTTAATGGATAGAGTACCAGCCTACGAAGCTGCGGGATAAGCGTTCGACTCGCTTATGGGGTACCACTTGGTAGTTTTATGGGAAGTTTGTCTACCAGTTGTTATCAAATCACCCTACGCCACGGTTAATGGTTCAAATTCTGCCGGCAAACAAACAATAGAAGTCTCGCAAGGTGAAAGCGTTCCAATAAGGTGTTCGGCGTATTTTATAGGACACTAGTCCAATTGGCAGAGACAAACGGCTCAAACCCGTTGTGTTGTCGGTTCGAATCCGACGTGTCCTACCATTGTGCAGCCTTAGTTCATTCAGTTAGAACGCCGTTCTGATAAAGCGGAGGTGCGTGGAGCATAGCCACGAGGCTGTACCATATACACGATTAGTTCAGTTAGGAGAACGCTAGTCTTACAAACTAGAGGTCACAGGGGCAGAGCCTGTATCGTGTACCATTTGTGGGGTCATAGCTCAGTTTGGGAGAGCGCCTGCCTTGCACGCAGGAGGTCGCGGGTTCGATGCCTGTTGGCTCCACCATATAGCCGTTTCGTCTAATAGTAGGACAACTGACTCTGACTCAGTAAATATTCGTGCAATTCGGATAACGGCCGCCATGTCCTGTTAGTTCAACGGATAGAACAATGGTCTTCTAAACCATTAATCACAGTTCGATTCTGCGGCGGGATACCAATTATCGCAGCGTATACCATTAAAGAGGTGGGGAGGACTGTAAATCCTTCGTCTTAGACTCGCCTGGAGCGTTACCAGGAGCTGCGACCATATGCCTAGATAGCTCAGCAGGTAGAGCGCTCGGCTGAAGACCGAGTGGCCGTTAGTTCAATTCTAACTCTAGGCACCATATGGACCAATAGCACAATGGTTGGTGCAACCGGCTCATAACCGGTAGGTTCAAGGTTCAAATCCTTGTTGGTCCACCATTGCGCGGCTATGGTGTAACTGGAAGCATTCGGGCCTCCAAAGCCTTGAGACCTATGTTCAATTCGTAGTGGCCGCGCCATATGGACGTGTACCCAAGTGGCTCAAGGGGACAGGTTGCAACCCTGTTATTCACTGGTTCGAATCCAGTCGCGTTCTCCAGTAGAAGTTAGTTTAGTGGTAAAACCCCAGATTGTGGCTCTGGTGTCACGAGTTCGATTCTCGTACTTCTCCCCAGATAATTTGAAATTTTCCGAAAATTCTTATATAATTATAATATAAGATAAAGAAAGGAAATTATTATGAAGAATGAACTTGTTTTTAAAAACCATGAAAATGGTTATAAGGTAGCAAAGATATTACTTGATGAGGGTAATGTGGTTATGTTGTCTTATGAAGAGCAATTTCTTATCGTTAATTGGGAATATGGTGAAGATGGATACGCAGATAGAAATTGTGTCATCTTTATGCAGAAAGAGGAATATGAGGAACTTGAAGATAGACTATGTGATGCTATTTTCACAGACCTTAGAAATGATATTAAGAGAGGCCGAATTAAAGACCTCTCTGATATATAAATTCCTTCAATAGACCGCGATTGAGCGGGGTGAGGAAGGTTGACGCTTTGCTGGTGATGAGGCGATTTATCAACGAAGAGAAATCGGTTAACCATCGTAGTAGCAGGGACTCTTAATGCAAGTGGGTCTGCCCACCCTGTGAGGTTCGCAACCTTTGATAGCGCGGCCGCTGAGTACGTATAGGCGGCTGGATTGAATACGTCCATGGGCGATTGACCGACGAGGTCACAAATGAGCCAGGCGGAGGCTTTGTATCCGCCTTTTATATGGCCCATTAGTCCAACTGGTAGAGACAACCGATTTAAGCTCGGTACAGTTTCCGTTCGAATCGGAAATGGGCTACCATAACTTATTTACAAAAACGGTTGAACCTACCTCTCCAAGAGGTAGGCGGCCGCAGAGTAAGTAAGACATAGAATTTGAAAAATTTATAAATTCTTGCTATAATATATATGTAAGGTAAGAAGAGAGAATAAAAGAGTGGTAAATACGTCATCTCTCATAGCGAATCACCACCACCTTACATTTCTATAGCTCAACTACCATGTTGTAGAAGGAGTGTCTTTAGACGTCCTGCCTGTGTAGGGCGTTTTCTGTCAACGAATATAGTGTAATAGGATAGCACGCCGCCCTCATCGGTTAGTTCTTCCGAGAAGCAGGTACGCGACTGTAGTTATGGCTTGCATGCGAGTCATATAACTAACCATCGAGCGCGGAAGATGGGGTTCGAATCCCCACTCGTTGAAACAGACAGAGGTTTGTACGCTTTAACTGTCTTTAACTTAAATAAAAACCTGCACCCGCCACAGGGGCCGTATTTCAACCTACCAAGGTAGCGCCTGGCATGATGTATTGAAAGAAATGTGGTACAGAACATACTGTATAAAAGAAGCGTGCTTTGCGGATTCGTTGGCGTTAAATGAATTCGTCGTTCTGCGGCGGCACCGCAGACCGATCTATGGCGGTTCCATAGGGAGTACTGCTACTCAGTTCTTAGCGGCGGAGGCGCGACCGTTTGTTAAACCATCGCATGGGAGAAGGCGTGATAGCTAAGAAACTCCATCTGCGCGGATGTCCTACCGCGCCGTGAGCCGAACGAGGTGAAATTAAATTGGTACACCGCACAACACGCGGTATATAAATTTGAGCGTCTACTACAGTTTAAGGTGTCTGGGCTGTAGACCACGTTAGAAAAAACTAATACACGACACATTGGCTTTCGGATATTCTCCAGTGGTTAGTCAGACCACAGAAAGCTTTGACTTCAAGAAAATCAGAAAACGGTGAGAGTCCGTGAGGAGTCCGTTGGCGTAGACGCAGCGTATCCTAGGTAGACAGTCTACTGCTTGGAAGTGGCACGCTTAAACTTTCACGCGTTATAGCGGATTGGTAGCAGAGGTAGCTCGTCAGGCTCATAACCTGAAGGTCACGGGTTCGAATCCCGTATCCGCAACCATTTTCGAACTTTTAACTTTTGGTTTCAGAAAAATATATTCTTCTTATTAAAAGTTCACTTTATAATAGAAGAAATAATAAGGAGATTATGGTATGAGTAAAGCAAAAGATGTAGTAAATTTTAGAATAAGGGTTAAAACGGCTTTAGTAGAGTCTTTTGGCAACAAATGTCAGTTATGTGGTAAAGAATATCCTCAATCGGTATTTGAATTTCATCACTTAAATCCAGCAGAGAAAAGTTTTGCATTGGGTTGTGGTTCAACTACTCGCGCGAAAGCGGCATATGCTGATGAAGCAAAAAAGTGTGTTATGCTTTGTGCGAATTGTCATAGAATGGTAGAACATGAAGATGTAGATGGCTCTAATTTAAAATGTGATTTTAATGAAGAGATTTATTACCAAACATTAGATAAATTAACTCAAAAGCATACCCAAGAACTTAAAGAACAACAAAAAGAAATTCGTTTTAAGCCAGATAAGGAGCAATTATTGCAAGATTTAACTGAATTGAATGGTAATTTTACTGCAGTGGGTCGTAAATATGGATATTCGGCTAATGCTGTAGTAAAATGGTGTAAGAAATTTGAAATGCCTTATCATTCTTCGGATTATAAGAATAAGCTTAGGTAGCCTAGTGGATGAGGCAGCGCACTGTTAATGCGCCTTAGGTGTGTTCGATTCACACCCTAAGCGCCATAGGTCTAATCATACCTTTAAACGATAGAGCGTTAACACGGATTTTTCGGTTCAACTACCACCGGCGCGCTTCTGCGTGATATGTGGCTTTAGGGGAGAACGCTATATAAGGAAGCCAAGTAAACCGATTTAAGTTAAGTAACCGTTGAAAAGTAAGGAACCGCTTTAATATACGAAACAGATTTTGTCTGCTCTGCTTAACTTGATTTATTGGCGCGTGGAGAAGGGGCTTAACTCTCGACGCTTTGACCGTCGCATTTTCGCAGGTTCGAATCCTGCCGCGCCAGCCATTTTCGAACTTAAAAGGCACGACAGGAATGCGTGTTGATTATTTAATATATTATAAGAGGAGTCGTTTAATTATGGCATACATTTATAAAATTATTAATGATATTAATGGGAAGCTATATGTGGGAAAAACTGTTAATAGTTTACAAGAACGATGGAAAGAGCATTTAAGTGAAAGCGAAAGAGAAAGAGCTAAAAATCGTCTATTATATCGTGCTATGCGTAAATATGGTATAGAACATTTTCATATTGAGCTAATTGAAGAATGTTCCGATACAATAGTTAATGATAGAGAAGTATATTGGATAGAATATTATGGCACTTTTAAAAATGGATACAATGCTACTATAGGTGGCGATGGCAAACATTATATAGATTATGATATGGTAGAATATAATTATAACATATATCAAAATATGACAGAAGTTGCTCATCAAATGAATATTTCTACTGATGCCGTAGCCTATATTTTAAAACAAAGACATATACCTATTAAAACCACTCAAGATATTAGCCGTGAAAAGTTTGGTAAACCTGTGTCTTGTATAGATAAAACAACCAAAGAAGTTATAAAAACTTTTCCTTCGATTGCAGAAGCTTCCAAGTGGTTAATTAGTAATAATTTAACGGGTTGTAAATTTACCACTATTAGAACTCATATTTCAGAGGTAATGCGTGGTAAACGAAAATCTGCTGCGGGCTTCATTTGGAAGTAACCGCTTTAAGCCGAATTAGTTTAATTAGTAAAACGGGTGACTTGTAATCATCGGTCCTCCGAGCATAACGGGGATTCGGCTCCATTTCTATGATACGTTCATAGTACACCTCCTTTCATTTGGCGTTCGTTAGTAAAGCGGCGCCATTATGGGACTGGTAGTTAGGGTAGGTGCAACTCCTACGAGTCCCGTTTTCCTATGTAGGGTAGGATTTAAGTTAATAGTCTAATAAGTATAAAGCCGTCATAGTCCATAGGGCATTGAGACGGCTTTAACTTTAACTTTATCTCATTTTTTTAAAGTGTTTTATATTATTTACGACTTAAATATAGTAATAAAATAATTCGAGTTATCTCGCTAATAGAGATGGCTTTTATATATATCTCTTGGGCGGTCGTTTTGTACTGCCCTTTTTTCTTATGGAGGAAATATGGCTATTGATTCTAGAAACCTAAGTATAGAAGGGGTTGAAGGCATATTAACAGATGGTATGAACGCATTACGCTCATTAAGTGCCACTGAAGAATCTTCTAATTTATTATTAGCAATAGAAAGAATTAAATCAAAAATTTTATTTTTGCAATCGTTAGAGGAAAAAGTTTTGTCTTTATTTCCTGCTCCAAATGATAGAGAGTCAGTCCGTGCAAAAATTGTAGAATATAATAATAGTAATTTTAATGTTTTTTTTGGAGCAGATTTAAAAAAGACTTTTGTTGATAATTTTTTTAAAGCGGCAAAATCTACGAAAACTATAACACAACAGGAACAAAATTTATTGGCAGAATATATAATTCAAGAAATTAATAAAAATTTGGATTCAACTATTCCCAAAGAAGAAATTGCGGCCGAGATTGCTAGACAATTTAATTTTACTATTTCAGCGATTGTTACTGAGGGTGGCACTCGTTTTGCTACGAGAAAATTAGATATTGTTGGATTAGAAAAAAACACTCCGCATATTTTAATTGATAAATTAACCCCTCCAATGAGAGAAAGGTTACAACAAATTTTAAATGGACTAAACGGAGGTAAAAGCGATTATAAGTTTCCAAATTTGGATCATATAAGCTTAACTGGTTTCCAAACTAATAAAGACAGTTTAAACATTCGTGTTACATCAGAATGGTTTTCTGAAATTAAAGGAATGAGTACTTCAGATATACAAAAAAAAATAGCTCAAGATCCACAAAAATGGAATCCTATAGTAGACCAAGCTAATGAAAATATTATTCAAATGTTATGTAGACAGGTTAGTAGCGAAGTTAGTTCGGAATTAAAAAGTTATTTGCAAGATATGGTAAAAGCGAATCGTTATGTTTTTTTTATAGGCAAATCCACGAGTGATTTAATTGGTTTATTAGGGGAGATTAATGCTGTTTTAGCCATTCAAAAATTAACAGGTAAAAAAGTATCTGTAGATTGGGTAGCGCATAATATGTCTGATGGCAAAAAAGTTAGTATTGATGTGGTATTAAAAAGTCAATTGGGTATAAATGTTAAAAATACTGCTCAAAATTTTTCTCAATATGAGGGTTTTCATAATGTTGGATTTGTTAACCGAGACCCAAAAAATATATTAGATACTTTATTAGGGGCTACTGATTTTAATACAGAACTCAGTGATGCTTTTCAAACATCTTATTTTAATATGAGTTATCAAATTATATCTAGTAGACCACATGTTAGAAAAGGAGCCAATTCAAATTTTGATAGTATAGAAAGTGGATTATTAAATTTCCGACAACATTTAATTACTTATTTATATCAATTTGCTCCAGAAATGTTATATATGGCTACTGATGATTTAGAAAAGCAATTATTAATATTAGATAATGAGCTAAGTAAAACAATTGCTGGTGTAGGAAATATATTATATATGGTTGGTGGAGTGCCTTTTTTTCCTTCAGAAATGATGACCGATTTATTACACGATTTAGAGGCACTTCAAAAAGATTTAATAGATGGTACTCGCTTACGTAAGAAATCTTTTTTCTTTGATATTTCTAAGGGTAATTCAGATACTATTATTAATTATTTAAATGACCAAGCAGCTAGTGGGCATTCTGTAGCTTTACATAGTTTAGGATCTGGAGGAGATAAAATTACAACAATACAAATGACTTCTTCTTGGATATTTTAACATTTCTATAGACCGCATCCATGCGGTCTTTTAAATTTGAAAAAATTAAAATTTTCTGATATAATTATATATATAAGAAGGGAGAAAATTATTATGAATCTCAAAATATTTACAAACAACATCGAGCCACAAGCTCTTTCTCAAATATATACACTTACGTCTCAGCCTGCTTTTGCCGACTGCAAAATCCGCATAATGCCGGACGTCCACGCTGGCGCAGGCTGTGTCATCGGATTCACTGCAGACCTTGGTGAGAAAGTTATCCCTAACATTGTCGGAGTCGACATCGGCTGCGGCATGTTAACGGTTGAGCTTGGACAGATTGACATCGACTATGCAAAGTTAGACTCAATCATTCATATGTATATACCAAGCGGGCGCAATGTACATGCAGCTGCGACATATCCTGTTAAGACAATGAAGCAGTTATATTGTTACGATGCATTGAAAAACAAAGACAGAATTAGATGTTCTCTCGGTACGCTCGGTGGTGGTAATCACTTTATCGAAATTGACGAGGATACAAAGGGCAACAAATATCTTGTTATCCATTCTGGTTCTCGTAACCTCGGTAAGCAAGTAGCGGATTACTATCAGAAGGTTGCGATTGACAATCTCTATGGTACTAATGACTTAGCTCAGGCGCAGAATGAGTTAATCGCTTCATTAAAAGCACAAGGTAGAGAAAGAGAAATATCGGGAGCAATAGAGGAACTTCATAAGTCCTATAAGGCAAAGACTATAGATATTCCAAAAGAATTATGCTATCTTGAGGGCGAGGATAGACTTAACTATCTCCACGATATGAAGATATGTCAAGAGTTTGCTGTGGCTAACCGCGCAATGATGGCGAATATAATCTATCGTCATATGCACTGGGCGCCAGTATCATCATTTGAAACAATACACAACTATATCGAGCATGAGACAAATATGGTACGTAAAGGTGCTATATCTGCGAAATATGGTGAGCATGTATTAATTCCAATCAACATGCGCGATGGCTGCATTGTAGGTATCGGTAAAGGTAACGAAGATTGGAACTGTTCTGCTCCGCATGGCGCCGGCCGCCTTATGAGTAGAGCAAAGGCGAAAGCAAATATATCACTTGATGATTTTGAAGCTTCGATGGAAGGTATTTATACTACTTCGGTTAATCAGTCTACGCTTGATGAGTCTCCAATGGCTTATAAGTCGATGGATGAGATACTTGAAAATATAGGAGATACTGTTGAGGTTGAACGTATTATCAAGCCGGTATATAATTTCAAAGCGTCGGAGTAGAGGGTAGAAATACCCTCTTTTTAAATTTGAAAAAATTAAAATTTTCTGATATAATTATTATAGAAAGTGAGAAGAGAAGTAGAAAGGAAAGTACCTATGGATATAATCTATACAATTGAAGGACTGACAACAGCATTTGGTTCATATGATGATGCCAACAAATTTCGTAAATGGTATAATAAAAAATATGGCGATGGATTTTATTTAGATTCTACGGATATTAAAAAACATTATTGTTTTGAAAGCTTTGAAGATGTTGTTAACTGGGGAATTGAACCAACATCGTTTTAATAGAAAGGAAAGTATCAATGGATTGTATAACTTGTGGATATTGTTGGGCAGATGTTAATGAAGATGGCGAGCCAGAATCGCTTGAATACTGCCATTTTGATGGTCCAGAGGGTTGGGCGCCATGTGAATATGTCGAATACGATGAGTATGCAGATGAAGCCTACGTCGATGCATGCGAGATTTGAGTAAGGAGGTATCTATGGATAGAATAGTTACTTTTCAGTTTGGTTCACAAACTCTTGAAGTATATATAGATGATGTACCTGAAGATGCAACACCAAGTGAACTTAGAGATGAAGCGATTGATATATTTTTGATGAATTCGCATTATTATGTAGAGGAGGCTTAAATGGGAACAAACTATTATGTAGTACCGAATAGACCATCTATAGCAGAGCCTATTCACATAGGAAAATCTTCTATGGGTTGGATGTTTCTGTTTCAAGATGCAAGTGAACTTTATAGGGAGGTTCCAGTAGTATGGCATTGTTATGAAGATGTCGAAGATTGGCTTTATAGACATACCGTTGAAAGTGAGCAGTATGTTATTATAGACGAATATGATGAAATTATTTCATTTGATGATTTTATTGAACTGGTTGCGCGTAAACAGAAACAATTTAAGGATAATCCAGACAACTTTAGATATTGTCGTAATGTTGGCGGATACAGATTTGAAGAAGGAGAGTTTTGCTAATGGAAGAAGGTACAATCAGAACCATACAGCTTTGGCTCGATGACTCATTCATGGAAATAGAACTTAACCAGCCAAAAGACTGGGACGAAGATAAATTCACCGAGGAAGCAATTAACTATGTATTGAGTAATATCGCAATTGATATACTGTAGAAAGGGAGATATATATGATAGTTAAAGTTGTTTTTGGATGTGGCACTAAAATTTATGCTTATAATACAGACCTTAATATGCTTAGGGGTGGAGTATATGATATAGTTTCTAGTGGTAGCCTTGGTAGCCTTAGTGGTTCAAGAGGATATGACTCATATGTGACAGTAATACATATTGCGTCTGGTTATGACCCAAAGCTGAGGACGATTACTGAGGCGCGCCTTATCAAAGGACCTCGCAAACCAGAGAAACCCTATAAGCAGGTTGTTGTTAATAAATCTAAGCGTACTATTTGTGTAGTATGGAAAGATGGTACACACACAGTAATGAAGTGTCATTCAGAAGATGAGTGGGATGAAGAAAAAGGTATTGCTATGTGCTTTATGAAAAAAGTCTTTCAGAATAGAGGTTGTTACTATGATACCTTTAGAGATGTAACATATATGGGAGAATGATGGATATAAAAGATATATACAAGCGTTTTAAACAAAATCATCGTAATGATAATGGGGGTATAAATCTATACCCTCAATTTGATTATGATTTAAAAATGTTAATGGAATGGATAGAGAGTGAGTTAGATTTGGCGTCAGATACAAATGTTGATTGTAGTTGGCGCGCACCCGAAGGAGGAAATGAATGGCAAGGACAATAGTCGATATAGTATTTTCAGTTGCAATATTAGTTGGAATTTGCCTTCATTATTTTTATATTGGTGATATATCTATAGGAACATTTTATTTAGTTCTTATAGCCAATTATGTTGGTGCGCGTTATCTACTTATGTCTGATTTAGATTTTGCCATTTATGTTGCAGCATTGGAGTCAGAAGATGAGTGAACCATATGTGTGTATGAGATGTAAGGCGGCTGGCGCCAAGTCGATTATTAAATATAAGATTATCGAAGATATAACAGGAGATTCAGTTAAATTCAAAGGACAACTTTGTGAACGTTGTTTCAATGAGTTAATGACACCGGCGCAGAATTCGGAAAACGTAAACAAAGAAACAAAATAAAAATTGATTAATTCTTAAATTTTTTATATAATAATAATATAAGAAAGGAAAGAATTTAAATGGACAGACAGTTAGAAGCATGCCTTGCAGCAGAAAGAATAGTTAATGCAGTACAGAGTGCAGGTTGTGATTTATCAGACCCACATTCTATTATTCAGAACGCTTGGACAGACCTTCCAGATGGCATACAGTATGCTTATGGCGCATCGCGTCTTGTGCTTTGGGACGAAGATTACTGCGACTATGTAGTGAAAATCGCACTTGACCCAGCATATGAGAAGTATTGTCGGCGCGAGGTTGAAGTATATGCAGATGCAGTACAGGAAGGGCTTGCCGATTCTTTTGGTTGGTGTATGTGTTATTCTGAACCAATAGAAGAAGTGGATAACTATGTGCCTGGCATCTATGTAATGGAGTACCTTGATTGTAATGAGGACGAGGTCTATGATGATGCCTGGTGTTATGGATACAAAGAGTACTGTCGTAGTAATGGTCTTGATGCTTCCAATTATGATAATGCTGATGAATATAATGATTGGAATTGCGAAGATGAAGGTATGTATTTGGATTACTTTGAGTCTGAAATGGGCCGCGACTATTTAAGAGCGTTTGAAGTCTTTCTTTGCAAGTGGCGCATCACAGATTTGCATCAAGGAAATTTCTCAACAGGTAAGCCTTCGCATATGAAGATAGTAGATTATGCAGGCTGGGGTTGGTAGACACCAATCCCAATTTAGTATAAGATGGGATTGGTAAATCCACTTATATATAGAATAAAGTGGAGGAAAATATTATGCCAGTTAAAAATGAAATAGGAAATAGATATGGTAAATTAGTTGTTTTAGAGCGAGCAGAAAATAATAAATATGGAGATGCACAATGGTTATGTCAATGCGATTGTGGTAATCAAGCTATTGTAAAAGGCGTTAGTTTACGTAATGGTCATACAAAATCATGTGGTTGCTTAAAAAGTAAAAATTTGGCTGAAATAAGTCGTAGTAAGATTATTAATTTATCTGGACAACGCTTTGGACGATTAACTGTTATAGAACCGACATATAATCAACAGAAAAAAATGAGATGGCTATGTCAATGTGAATGTGGCAGTAAAGTTTTAGTACGTTCTTCTAATTTACTTTCAGGAGAAACTAAATCTTGTGGTTGCATCAAATCAGAAGGTGAATATGCTATTGCGAAATATTTATCATCTCATAATTATAATTTTAGTCGCGAATATATGTTTGCTGATTTACGTAGGGTTTTTCCTCTTCGTTTTGATTTTGCTGTTTTTGATACAGAGAACAAACTTCAGTTTTTAATTGAATACGATGGTCCGCATCATTGGTATTGTGAAGGATGGCAGAATATTGAGTTAATTCAAGAATGTGATATTAAAAAAGAAGAATATTGTAAATTACATAATATTCCTTTATATAGAATAAATTATAGTGAAAATATTATTAATCGTTTAGAAGAAATTCTAAAAGAACAGGAGAATTAAATGTCACATTATACAGTAGCAGTAATTACTTACACAGGCACAGAAGAAGAGGTTGCTGAACTTCTTTCTCCATTTGATGAAAATATAGAGGTTGAATCTTATCTTCATCGAACAAAAAAACAAATTATCAAGGAAGGACGCGAGCATCATGAAAAAGCCCTTGAAGAGATTCAGAAGTTTGAGAAAGACAAACTTATTGAAATTCTTACTAATCCTGGATATGATTGGTATCGGTGCATTTTAAATGCAAGAACTGACGAAGATTTCTATAAAATAGAAGCCTACGAAGATATGCTTGGTGAAGATGGCAATGAGTATTCTACTTATAACATCAATTCGCGTTGGGATTGGTGGGAAATAGGTGGCCGTTGGAATTGTTGCCTAAGAGATTATAACGGAGAATATCATAACACACTCAAAATTGCTGATTGGGATTATAATTATATAGACCCAAATGATATTACACATTATTCGCGCTTTTGGGAGATTGCCGTTGAAGGCGCGGAGCCAACGGAAGAAGAGAAGGAAGAGTTTATTCTATGGTATAAGCCAGAATACTATATAGAAAAATATGGTAATAAATCTAACTTTATCAAATCTATGATGACTTTCTCCACCTATGCTTTACTTACAGATGAAGGTTGGTTTGAGCCAGGTAAAATGGGCTGGTGGGGTGTATCCCATGCAGAACCAATAGACCAGGGTCTTTGGGAAAGAGATTTTACCTCTCTTATTGATACCTTTGATAAGGATATGTATGTGACGATTGTAGATTGTCATATTTAATGGGACGGCCGCCGTGTATGTATGCACGGTGGTCTTTTTTAATTTGAAAATTTCTGAAATTTTTGATATAATAAATTATAAGATAGAGAAAGGAAAGATTGTATTATGAAAGTAAAAGAAATAATTGAATTATTAAAAGCTTTGGATGATGACCTTGATGTAAAGTTTATTGACCTTTATGATGTAGGCATCGAGGTTATGACGGTAGGCGAAGATTTCTATTACAGCGAAAAGGAGTAGTCTATGTGGGAAGATGATATTTGTTGGTGCATGGATAGTGAGACTTGCACAAACTATGAGTGTTTTAGACATCTCACTCATATGGATAAGCCGCAGATTTTTACTTGTAGCCATTTAAGAGATACGGACTATTGTCCGCTGACAAAGGAGAGTGAAGAATAATGAGTGCATATATACAGTTCTTTGTAAGAAATGAAAACGCATTTATGCCAATTAGTATTTATTCACGAAATAATTCAATCTATCAGTACTTCGATGAATATACTCCATGGGGAAAGATTAAACCCATAACGAGAGGACTTCTCAATAAGATACGCGATGATATAAATGAAGACCTTGTAGCCACGCAGAAGAGATATGACCGCGCGAAGGAAATGAAAGAGTGGATTGCTACTCTGAATAATTCTCTTGAAGAGAAGATGGAGTATATAGAGAATACAGAGGAAGTATTAAGGGAATGTTGCGAAGAGATAGATAGGCTTACTTATACGAAGCATTATCTTACTTTCCTTGATGATGTGATTGAGTCAGTTGAATATAAGGAACATATAGACCACAATAGCTATCTATATGTGGGAATCGAAATTGGTAGCCCAACAGTTGATGATATAGTGAGGTAAATATATGAGTGAGCAAGTAATTAATGAGTTATGTCAGAAGTTTCATACTACAGTAGATAATTTAATACCTGTATATTCTAAATATGCGATGAGTAAGGATATAGGTAGTTGTATTATTTGCATAATACTAATTATTATTAGTATCTTGTACCTTCTCTATATAAAACATTATTGTAGCGAAGAAGGCATTAATGATTGGATAGATTTGCCAGGGTATCATATATTCGGGTCGGCGGTTGTTATTTTTATTATATTAGGTTGTATCATTGGGCTATGTTTATATATATATGACTATGTACTTTGGTTCAATTGCCCACAGATGAGATTTTTAGACTACTTCACCAGTCAGATAAGTTAGGAGGTATCAATGAAAGTACTTATAAGCCCAGGGTATGGCGCCGGTTGGTCAACATGGAATGACCCAAGAATGGCATTTGATGAGCGTTTGATTAGAGCATTCGAGTGTGGTATTTCAGAGGAAGATATGAGAGACCTTTGTGTGGAATGTGGATATAGTATTGGTATGTATTGTGAAGTACCTCCATACATGGGTGGTTTCAAGAATCTTATGGTGGTTGAAGTTCCAAGTGGCACCATGTTCCGTATTCGTGAATACGATGGCTACGAGTCGGTTGAAATGCTTGATATGGACGATTGGTATGTAGCCGAGGGAGAGTTTTATGATTGTAATAATTGAAGGTGATTCAATCAAATTCACCGAGGGGAAACGAACGCTCTCTTTCGAAGAGGGTTTTAGGAGACTAGACCAACGATATAAAGATGAACCTCAAGAAGTTAAAAGAAAAATCCAGGAATTGAGGGAGAGGTTTTATAAGGCTTAGATAATCTAAGCCTTTTTTATTTGCTTTACGTACGCTGCGGCCGGTCGTTAGTGTACGTGCACTGGCTGAACCTTTTGATGCAAGAGGTTGGACGGCCGCAGTATACGTATCAACTTCGACGTAGGTTTACAAATTTGAAAATTTAATAAAAAAGTATTATAATTATATTAGAAAGTTAAGAAAGGAATATAATTATGTTTATCAATGAAGAATTATTTAATAGCTGGGTTGCTGAAGCTGTTGAAAGGCAGACAAAAATAAACTCATTCGTACATAGTATTGATGCTGACATAAAAGTTAATATATCAGCCTATGATGATTTTTATTGTATTATTAGTGATAAATTAATAAATGTATCACTTAATTCAGACCCATATACGGACCAGCTATTAGATGGCTTTATTCAAGACCGTTTTGGTGTGTCGATGAACCCTTTCTTACTTGGCACGCTCCACGAAATAGGGCATATCATAACTTTTGATAAAAATTTAGATAGGGATAGAGACATACTTTATTATATGCTTCAACTTGATTATGTTGATGAGCGTGTCGAAGAATTGAGCTATGCTTATTTCTCAATTCCTGCTGAATTTGAAGCCACCAAGTGGGCAGTCAATTATTATTTATCCCATAAAGAATATTGTGATAATTTTATTAAGGAGATTGGTTTATGAAACTTGATAAAAGACAGTTCTGTATAGCAGTTAAAACCTATAAAGAGATGTTAGAAGAAGAAGAAAAACTTCTCGACGCTCTTGATGTAGCGCCAGAGTGGAAGCCAGGCGAATGGATTAATAACTATTATGAACTACTTACTGATCTATGTGAATTAGAAGTTGATGAGCTTTATGGTTCTGACCTTGATTGGTTCTGTTTCGATACTAAATTTGGAACCGATAAAGACATGAATAAGGTTTATGATACTGAAACAGGTCGGGCTTGGCGCATTGAGTCGCCGGAGATATTATACGATTTTATTACAAGAGACGAGTAAATTTATGGGACGGCCGCGCTTCTACATATAGAAGTGCGGTCTTTTAAATTTGAATTTTTTAGAAAATTTTGATATAATAAAGTATAAGATAAGAAAGGAGAAAATCTATGGCAATGGTAGATTATGGCGCGATTGCGTGGAAAGATGGAAAGCTTATTTCAACTGACATGTTTACTCCAATGGAAGATATGGTTGGTTGGACGGATAATGGTAAATATAAACTTGAAGGTAATTATTTTGCTTATATAGGTGATAAAGACCTTGTTATTGGCTTTTATAAAAGCCTTATGCATATATGTTATTGCAGTGATGACGGCTATATAGAAGAGCCTATTTGGTTTGGTTGGGAGAACTTCAAAGGTTGGCATAAATGGAAAAATCTATTTAGTATAGGCGATGATGAGGTTGAAATTATAGTGCGGCCGCGCAGGTTCCATGACTATTATATGTGTACAATGACTTATCGTGGACATAAATATAAAGTAGCCTTTGGTTATGGAGTTGACCTTAGCTACTATAAGAAAACTCACATAATTGACTACTATGGAACGCCATGGTTTAAAGTTAGTAATTGGCTTAGTGATATACATTACAAATTTGAAGTTTGGAGATGGGAGAGAGGATTATGATATATAGCGTATATGTAAGATATTATAACGAATATGCAAAACCGGAGGACCAGGACGAAAATGGAATGGTTGAAGCCAACTGTTTTGTTGCCGGTGACACAATTAATGAGGTAATTACCACAATGACTGATTACTTTGGTGAAAAAGAAATTGATAAAATAAGTTGTGAACCAATTTCGCCAGATAACTTCATCGAGTTCCGTGGCAAAGATAGAAAAGCTTTTGCTATGATTGAAGCTGACCTCAAAGAAAATGTGGTGTGGTAATGAATCGTTATGCAGTCGCTGACCTTCATGGTCAATTAGACCTACTCAACCAAATAAAGGAATACCTCAATGAAGACGATATACTTTATATACTTGGTGATTCTGGCGACCGTGGTCCACAGCCGTGGCGGACCCTCAAAGCCAGCTTAGATGACCCACAGTTTATATACCTTATGGGAAACCATGACCTTATGTTAATAGATGCAATAGACCAGTATATAAAAATGCCAGAAGAAGAACGAGCATATGGTCTTGGTATGTGTTTTTATCATAATAGTCCTATGTCATTGCTTCAGTACAATGGCGGCATGGATACGTTTCATGGGTGGAAAAATGAGCCTGACCGTATGAAGTATTATCAAAAGCTGCGTTTCGCACCGCTTGAGATACGCTTGGCCGCACTCGACGGAAAGCACTTCATATATCTGACACATGCAGGTTATTCCCCGCACTTATACAATGCAGCTAACCCATCTGATATGGTGTGGGATAGAGAGCATTTCTATGACGATGCGGCACAAGATGGGTCGTTGCTCCTCCACGGACATTCACCTGTACAAAAACTAACCAAGTGGTTAGATAAGTATAATCTACCATACGACATATCTAATGGCTATTGTATTTATGCAAACGATACTAAAATAGACATAGACATTGGGGCATGTTTTTATAATAAAACGGTTCTATTAAACATAGATACCCTCGAAGCGAAAATATTTACTACAAAAGGAGAAGACGTTAATGGCGCGCAAAGTGAATAAAGACTATGTAAATCAATATAGTAAAATTATATTTACCCAGCCTCTGGCGCATGGGAAGTATATACAACAGACTTACGATAAAACCGATAAGGGTTGGGTAGTATCTCATTCAACTAATTCCGCCTATCACATCTGTCCGTACGATGGTATTTTTCGGAACTGTAAGGATTGCGGCGCGCTTGAGGACGACTTCGATGTAAAATTTTGCTTAAAGAAACAGCAAATTGTTAGCTCTGGCGCGCTTGCTAATAGGGCGAATGATTGTTTGAGTGCGAATTTAGAAGTACAGTTTATTGATTAGGAGAAATAAATGGGTATATATATTAAAGGAGTGTCAATTCCAAAAGACCGAGATATGGAAATTATCGTGCATCCAGACGGGGCGGCGCGAGTAGAAGTAAAGGAAGATTATGGACTTCACTTGATTGGAACCGATGCGATTAACATAGAAGAAAACCGAAAAAATTGGGATTGTTATTGGGCGCATGAAGAGACCGTTTATGTCGATGGAAAAGATTTTCCAAAAATTTATTGTCGGTTTAATGGGTATGATTCTTGTGAACCATGTGAAATTTGTAAATATTACGTAAGGCATGATAAGATTGACGATTATATAAAACACTTATTAGAAGAAATTGAATTAATGGAGAAGTTACCGTAGGTGGAAGAGAATGAGAATACGAACCGATTGTTTTTGGTATAGACCTTGGCAAGATATGTCGGCTACAATAGACCAGTGTTATTTTTATTCAGATGGAGAATGTCCTTGCCATAAAGACTGTGAAAAATTTATTACAAGTAGCCAAACCGATGAGATAATGGTATGGTTTGTAGATGAATGTAGACCTTTTATAGAAGAGACTCTTTAAGAGTCTTTTTTATTGGGTAAGTTTTCTAAGAAGTTGTACGCAGTAGCGCGCGAAGCCGTAAATTTTCGGGAAAGTTCATAGCATTTTTCTATGGCTCGGCCGCACTCGACGGATAATTTTGTAGAAAATTGGGAAAGTCCGTTCGCTTATTTTTTGGGACGGGCGCAGAGTACGAATAATTTTGCAGAAAAAAATTTCAAAAATTTTCTGAAAATCTAAAAAATTCCAAAAAAATTTCCAAAACGAAATTTAAGATTCTGAAAAAATTCCAAAAAAATTTTAGAAATTTTTTCGAGTCTCAAAAAAGTAGTAGAGATTAAAACTAAAATCTACTTAAAATCAAAATAGAAAAACTTATACATATATGTATACGTATTACGTATACGTATATATATACATATACTTATACGTAAATAGAAACCTAAATCCCAAAGGTTGATGTCGAGCGTTTGTTTGTGGCGACCAACGGTCGGACACAAGACAGACGCGAGAGTGTATACGTTCAACGTATACGTATATAGGGACAATAGGGTGTGCAATAGGTGTAACTGTCAACGTACCTCGATCCATTCTACGTAGGTCATAGACAGTTTGTATACGTAGTTCGTATAAGTATATATATACGTATATAAGGCTCAATAGGTGCGGAAACGCGTAACTCGGTCTCACCAACGTAGGTCATGTAAGTAGGTCCAGTGTGGTTAACGTATACGTATATAGGGCAATAGAGCAAGGGGCAATGTGTCACACGAAGTGGGTTAGTGTAAGTAGGTCGTAACTTTGGTCGTATAAGGGAGGACCAAGTGAGGTTGAGTGCGGAACAACGTATACGTTATACGTATACGAAGGGGTTGGTACCACTATGTGCGCGTGCAAGGGGTCCCTCTCTTGCGCATACAGGGTCTGGCAGTAGGTGGTGTGGCTAAGAAAAGTGGCTGCCACAGACACCATCAAAAGTCAAATTTTAATAAAAATAATCCAAATTTAATCCAAAAACAGCTCTAAAAACGTATAAAAACAGCCAAATTTCACCCAAAATTTGATTTATTTTGTCAAATTTTCCCCTATAAATATTTAAAAGCAATAAAAAACAGGGGTTTATACCCCTGTTTTCTTATACGTTGAACGTATACTATGCTCTCTTGTAGCCGTTTACCTTGCCCTTTGCGCCCTTAATCTTCTCTGTTACGACTCTTCCGTCCTCAACAGCTCTCTTAACGAGAACAGTTGCCTTCTGCGGAGTTCCGATTTCCTCGAAGTGGTCGCAGATGTCAGATGCAGTTACGAACTCATCGCCAAGGAACTCAACGATGGCGTCTACGAGCTTCGACTCCAGCTCCAGCTTCTCTGCTCTCTTCTCGCCAGCCTTTTCCTTGCGCTTTGCGTTGGATGCGTCGAGACTCTCGATAAGCTCAGCCGCGAGTGTCTGCATTTCCTCTGTGATTGTGCCGTTAACGATTGCTACATACATTTCTCTCTTTGTCATTATTGTGCCTTTCTTCGACTTAAGGCAGTCGACGCCAGTTACATTTACTTTTCAGTGAGAAGTTACTTTTCTCTCTCACTTTCTATATTTATTATAGCAGGATTTTTAAAACTTTTCAAATTATTTATTTCTGAATCCCGCGGGGAAAGTGAAGGAGTTACATTTTTTTTATCGTTACTCGTTTTTTCAGAGTGTCCATTCTCTCTTCACTTTCTATATATATTATAACCGAAATTCGAAGCTTTTTCAAATTTCAATTTGTGGGAACGCACGGGAAATCGAAGTCGCAGCTTGTACAATGCGCGCAGAAAATTTGACAAAATTTTTCAAATTTCGTGTCGTGTGCAGCTCCCTTAAAATTTGATTTTTAAAGTCAAATTTCCAGGCGGCCCGGTCCGTTGGAAAGTCGCAGCTCCTTTTCGTGCGCCATCCGCAGCTCCCTGCCGCGGCCCAGCTGCAGCTCCTTCGCAGCTCCCTACGGCCGAAATTTGACAGCGCACGGCCGCAGTCGACGTACGACCACGACGAACATTTGTTCGGAACGTATGTTCGGAAATACGTATGAGTTAGACACGTTTAATTGTTAATAATTTATTAACAAACTACCCCACGCTGTGGAAATTTGACTTTGTTAAAAATTTGACAATCGGCCCGGGCAAATCCCGGACCGGCCCGGGCGCGGTTGACGATAACATTATTATTGCCACTTATAATCCAAAAAAAAGTGGGGATATACCCCACTCAACCGATAACTACTTATCGTGGACTTCCGCACGCTTGCGTCTGATTTCCTCATCACGCTTACGCTTGCGTTCCTTTTCTTCGGCTTTCTCTTTTGCCTTGCGTTCCTTTTCCGCAAGGTTGTGGACGTAGTCCTCTGCGATGGCGTAACCATCGTAAGGCTCAAGTCCCTTGTTTGCACCCGTAGGCACTTTGAAGTTGATAACGATGAAGTCCTCGTTACCTTCGCAACCAACACAAGGGATTGCGATTTCATTGGACTTTACTCGTAAAACTTCTTCGCCACTTTCGTAGAGAAACTGCGAAACCTTTTCGAGGAAGTTAGTTCTGATTAACTCACGTTCTACTTTTCTTGATACTGCCATAAGACACCTACCTTTCTTTTATCTCTTTATCTTACAATAGAATTATATCACTCGTTGATATACTTGTCAAGCGATTTTTTAAAATCTCTGCGAAATTTTTTATGCTGTTCTTTTTTATCACTGCGGATAGAGTTAAGGCGTGCGTGCTCACAATAATAGTGGCGTGCAAATTTATCTTCAAAAGTTTCTTTTTTGTATGCGTTGCGTCTCATTGGCTTACCTCCTTACAATATAATTATACTGATATTTTGAGATAATTCAAGTTCTTTAAAAAGTACAAGATTTAGGAAAGTTTGTCTTGACTAACTCGCGCGGCGACCCGGGCCAGAAAAGTTTGTTGTTAATTTATTAACAAGCGACCCGGGCACGCACGAACATATGTTCGTATGGACCGGCCGCGAATGTGCGAACATATGTTCGTTTTCGTGTAAATAAAAAAAGGACTATTCGTCCTCTTCTTCATACCATATCTTTTTTATTGTTAAGTGGTCAAGTAAATCTGTTGCATCATGTATGATATAGTCTGCTACGCACTCGTTAATCATTTCCATATCATCATTTTCAAAATCTTCCATACTTTCTGCCCAACAAGTTAAATCGAAATCAATTGTAAGTTCAATATGTCTAACCATTTATTTTCTCCTTTCTTTATCTAATATAATTATACTTATTTACTTTTGTTTGTCAATACCTTTTTTAAAAGTTATTTTTTTCACAAACTTTGGACCGGCCCGCGGTTGACGATAACAAAGACGTGGTAAATTACCACATCTTTGTTTCGAAGTTAAATCCGTCTAACTTTTCACACTCAAGCAAAATTTTGTATTCAATTTCGCTATCTGAAAGTGCCGTATGTTCTTCGACAAATTCATTGTCAAAGAAATAACGAGCGACTATTTCTGTGGTATATCTGTTGGCGTTGTTCTGTGTCAGATAACCATTAGACTTGCAAAACTCTCTATATGTTTTATCTTTCTTCAATACGTTGCGAGAGAGTGCGAGAATATCGTGAAATTCTGTGCCATAAGGGAAGAAATATCTATACTTTGAGGAAGTGATATATCTCTGTGTAGTTGCGAGTGAACAATAATCAAAACGGCAATTATACGCATAAACTTTTGTGATGTTGTTTTCTTTCATTATATGGCGAAGTGTCCACATTATGTTTCTGAAAGAAGTTAGAGTTCTCGAACCATTTTTTATTTCTTTCCAATATATTGGGATTTTCTCTGCAAAATATGCCGAAGCCATAAGTTCTTTATCGCAGAAAACATCTGCATTTACGAACGAATGTTTGGAATAGATTGTTCCATTGTAGTCTGCGACTATAAAACCGCAATCATATACAAGTGCGTCATCGAGTGAATTTGTTGTTTCCGTATCTATTATGAGTATCTTTTCCATTTTGTTTTTTCCTTTCTCTTGATTACAATATGATTATAAAGGATTTGTTTTAGGAAGTCAACCCTTTTTTATGTTTTTATATCGAAACAATTGTGTTAATTTTTTAACAAGGCGGCCCGGGCAAAACCGAACGAGTGTTCGGCTTAGTTTAATCAAACTCAACATAATTATCTTCGTCTAATTGATATTCTTCAACCCATACTTGTGAATTATTATAACCAATACCACCATTGCGATTAATTTCATCTCTTTGAAATTCTGCCATTACTTTTGAACGAGAACCCCCAAGAATAACAACGTTATCAAGTACGCCCATAACTATATAAAGTGTCATTTTTATTTTCTCCTTTCCTTTGATATATACATTATAAACTAACATATTTATAAAGTCAAGAACTTTTTAAAAAGTTAATTTTTTAACAATCGGCGACCCGGGCGAACTTGACGCATAAAATATATGCGTCAATTCGTTAGTCGATTTCCTTTATAAATTCGTCTCTTTCCCATTTGAAAAAACTATTGATTAAAAATCTACAATCACAACAATCACATACTGCAATAGATTTTTTGATTTCTTCTGTTTCGGTATATGCATCTTCATCAATAATATCCTCGATGGAATAATCTGTACTGTTACATTTAGGACATTTAACCATTTTTTATTATCTCCTTTCTATAAAATATGTTCATAAGTCATATCATATTCATTACTATTTTGGTTGAGTTCTTTTAAAAGTGTTTGGGCGTCATTTTCATTTATAAATATCCAAAATATCCCTGTATCTTCTGTATGGTAAACTATATAAACACCATTCATTTTTAATTCTCCTTTCTAATATAAACTTTAACAATACGATAATGTTTTGAATTTAAATTACTATATTTCATATAAGTATTATAAAAAGAATATGAGCGATATATAATTTTATGAGTGCGTCTATGTTCGATTATAAATTCCATTGTATTACTCCTTTCCATTACTCCTTTCTTTTGATACCTAATTATAACAATAATTTTAAATTCTGTCAACACTTTTTTATGTACTAAAATCCGTACAATCGCGCCCGGTCGTGCCCGGGCCCGCGCGAACATACGTTCGATTTATGAGTACGAAAAAACGGACTTGCGTCCGTTTCTTCTGAAAGGAGGTGAAAACAATGACTCATAAAAGTGGTGGAGTAGACGAAGATTCGAACTTCGTTCGCTATGCCCTTGGGAGGGATATTCATAGTGGACACCTTGCCCTACCCCATAAGGTTGTGGTTTTAAGGGATAACCACAAACCCTTTTGTATTAACCGAGAAAGTAACCTTTCTGCGTTCCTTTTCCCTTAACCTTTACATCGACAACCTTTACATCCTCGACTTTCTTGGCGAGTGCAGAAGCCTTGTTTACGGAAATTCCGCAGAGTTCCGCAATCTTGCTTGCGAGCATTGGCTCATCTGTAAGCACTCTCGAAATTGCTTCGATTATTGGTGCGTTAGCAATCTGTGTCTTGCTTGGACGCTCTGCCCTCTTGGCGTTGCGCACGTCGAGTTTCTCGATTGCTTCTGTGGCGAAAGTAACCATATCCTCTGTGATAGTTCCGTTGATAACTGCGTTGTAGAATTCTCTCTGTGTCATAGTACATTTTCCTTTCTTTTTTAACTCTTTAACTTGTGTCTTTATTATAACTGATTTGTTTGGGTTTGTCAAGACTTTTTTAGAACTTTTTTAATTTTTTATTCTGTTCTTTTCTATTCCTCTTGACAATTATATTGTAGCACACTTTTTAGTTTGTGTCAATATCTTTTTTATGTTTTTTTATGTTTTTCTCGCTTATACTCGCGAGGTCAAGGGAAAGGTGTTTCTGTGTCCACGCGTTGTTTCTGTTTCTTCCTTTCCCTCTGACAATTATAGTATAGCAAAAATTTAATAATCTGTCAACACTTTTTTCATTAGTTATTTTTTTAACAATCGCGCCCGGGCCAACGAGTGCGAACACTCGTTCGCACCCTTATGCAATTGCATTAGCAACAACCTTGAGAAGTACATTTTTATACCACTCTGCATCGTGTACAATTTTGTATACATTTGCCTTATATGGTATCTGTGCCGTTACATATTTATTATGATGCCATATTTCTTTTTCAAAAGTTCTGTCAACAGTACCAACAATTTCTGCGATACCTCTGCGCACAAGCATCATCATAAGCTGTGAATTATGGGAAGCAACATACCATTTTTCGCCAAGTTCAGAAGCCGTAAATTCTTTATCAAGGAAACCATTCTTTTCAATTGCGTTGAGTGCCATTCTAACATATCTCATATCATATTTCAGTTCTCTAATTGTTCTCATTGTGTACCTCACTTTCATTTTTTTATTTACTATCTCTTGACAATGTAAGTATAGCAAATATATATGTATGTGTCAATACTTTTTTAAAAATAATTTAAAAGTTATTTTTTTAACAATTGACCGGCCGCGCGTATAAATATACAAAAAAGAGATTGTTTATGCAATCTCTTTCAGTATCTCGATAATGTTATCCACATCGAACGCTGTACCTTTCCATTCTTTTCTGTTTGGTTCTTCATCATCGAAAAGTATGCCGTTTATATCGTCAACCATCGTTGATTTTGGTGTTCCGTACTTTCCAATTTTAATTTCATCGAAGTGTACGCTTTTCAGATGATTGTTAAGCCATTCGATTTTAGCGTTGGTTACTTTTATATCGTAACTTTCGCTTGCGTTCTTTGCTAACCAAGAAACGATACCGATTTTATGTCCGTTTCTCTGTGCCTTGTTAAGAAGTCTTGCGAGTGTTGCAAGTCTTACAAGTGGTTCTGCGTCTGTGTATGGGCTTGCATCTTCATTTCTGAGTTTTGGGAGCCAATTTTCTACTGCGTAGAGATTAGCGATTGTTCCGTCCATATCGAAGTAAATTGTCATTTTGTTTTTCCTCTCTTTCTTTCTTTGTATCTATATTATAGACTACTTTTGAGAGTTTGTCAATAGTTTATTTTGTTTTTTTATGTTTTTTAGCAATATCTCCAAGCATAAATATTATATCCATTGTTTTGACAATATCATATTTCTTATGTATTTCGCCAAAACATTTAGGGCATACAATAAAATCTACATATCCAAAAGACTCATCCCAACTAGTTTCTCTTCTACAAATAGCACACTTCATTTTGTTTTCTCCTTTCTTATTACAATACAATTATAAACTATGAATAATCGGAAGTCAACCCCTTTTTATGTTTTTCTTTGTATTTATGTTGTTAATTTTTTCACAAGTGCGCCCGGGCCATGTCAAACATATGTTCGTTTTAATTTTGGGAATAAAAAAGACGAACTTTCGTTCGTCTTTTCGTCTATTCTCCTTTTTCGGAAATTACTTTCTTTTTTTCTCTAATCTCTTTGTCTTTTCGGATTTTTTCCGCTTTCTTTTTTTCGGCTTCAATTTTTTTCTGTTCTTTTTCGGCAACTTTCATTTCATAATCTTGTGCCATTTCATAACCGTCATATGGTTCTGTGCCTTTGTTTGCACCCGTTGGAACTTTTACGGTTACAACGATGAAATCTTCGTTGCCCTCGCACCCTACAACGGGAATTGCAATCTCATTAGATTTTACTCTCAAAACTTCTTCATCTTTTTCCAAGAAATTATCAATAATTTTCTGAAGATAATCGTTTCTTAAAATTTCTCTTTCTACTTTTCGGGATATTGCCATTGTCAAATTCTCCTTTCTTTTACTTTCTATAATTATTATAGCAAAATTTTAAAAATTTGTCAAATTATTTTTTGTTCTATTTTAGGAACAAAGGGATATAAAACATAATAGGAATTGAAAGAAGAAGTAAAAATCCAAAAATTCCTCTTTCGGTTTTTTCCTCAAATACTGCACAAGTAATAGCGAATATGAACCAAAGTATAAGTATAATCCAAAGCATTGTTTTTATCTCCTTTCTTTTGATATACACATTATACAATAGATATAGAGGAAAGTCAACCACCTAAACGAACATTAAGAACGAACGTATGTTCGTCTTTGCGCGCCCGGGCGACTCGGCGCGAACGTATGTTCGCACCTACATCCATCTATCCATATTGCGTTTAGTTACCTTTTCTCTTTTCTTTCTTTTATCTGTATAAACACCTGTTCTAAAAGGTATATCCTGTATTGGCTTAGTCTGCCTTACTATGTCAATACCCTTTATTGTTCCTACTGTTATATTCTTCTTCTTTGACATCTCTATGCCCTCCCAAGATACTCAAGTCTGCGTGGCACTGTGACAATGTACCATCTCATCACATCGGATTTACATTTACGCATCCATCTATTGCGGTCGTTCTCCTTAATGATACCGAGAACTATCATTCTGTTTACCATTTCCATCTTTGTCATTTGTCTTTACCTCTCTTTCTTTATCTGTCTATATTATAGTCGATGCAGAAAACAATTGCAATACCTTTTTATGTTTTTCTTTGTATTTTTATACACTCACGGCCCGGGCCGACCGAACATATGTTTAATTAGAAAGAATAAAAATGAGGGCTTGCGCCCTCTGCGGTACCTCTACAGCGATGTATGCCCGTTTTGCCTATTCCAACCGCTACGGGATTTGGTTCACACTTATATACCGCAACGCTGAGACCCTTGCGGTGGTGGGACTTTATCAGCAAGACTTATCCGTTCTGTGTAGAACTCCCTCTTCGGTTCGGCTTGCTTCCCTCACCTTGTATCTATATTATAGTATGAATTTGATTATTTGTCAACACTTTATTTTGTTTTTCTTTGTATTTATTTCGTTAATAAATTATTAACGAAGTCGCGCCCGGTCAATTTTAACCCGGACCGGCGCGAACGTACGTTTGATGAAGAAATAAAAAAATAAGCCTTTCGGCTTATTTACTGAAGTTCAAATTCTTCGATTTCATAAAGAGGAATTCCTTCTTCATCTTCGCAGAACCAAGGATGCTCATATTCCTGATTTTCTGCTATCCACTTTTCTGCATCTTCTCTTGAGGCATATACTGCCTGTGCTTCTCTGCAACCATATTCATCATCTACCATCATGTTTACTACGTATACCTTCATTGTTCTATCTCCTTTCAATCTCTTAGCTTGTCTATATTATACTCTTTATAGCTTGCATTGTCAAGCTCTATCTTGTACTTCGTTTGATATAATCAGTTCGACTCGAAGGTCGAGGGTCGAGGGTCTAGTGCAGACCCTCGATTACCCTTATCAGCTGAGTCTCGGTGGTGAATGTGGCTCTTTCAAACTTGAGCTGATATGTGATACCGTTCACTATCATATCCGGACCTTCCCACCACTTCAGTGTGTCCTTTTCCCAAGTCTGTCCGAAGTATTCAGCCATTACATATTCAAAATCGTGGCCTTTATTGCTACCATATACAGGTGTCAGCATTTCGTGAACTTCTTCGAAGTGTTCAATGGTGCAGACCTTGAAAGCACCAGCCTTAATCATAGCCTTTTTCTCGTCGGCTGTAGGTCTAAAGCGCATTGATACAGCGCCGCCCTTGCTCTTAGCGGCTCTATCGAGCACACAGCCCAGGCCGTTGAACACGCTCTCGTATGCCCATACGAAACCATCACGCGCGAACCCGTCAAAATGACGCTCGCATGCTTCGAAAGTCTTGTAATTGTCAACCATAGTTCTAAGTTCCATTTTAGTACCTCCTTGCTATGGTTAGATTATAAGCCCAACGGCTATGTTTTGTCAATTGAAAAAATCAATAATAATAGCAGAGTATTATTAATAAAATCAATAACACAAAATCAGTAAAATCTATTGACAAACACATAAAATTGTGATTGGACTTTGTGATATTTTTAACAAGGGATCTCAAAATATTTGAGGCGACCAAAAGAATATTTGTTCTTTTTTGTTCCCTAAAAATCTTTTTGTTAACCTAAAGAATATTTGTTCGGATTGTTGTTTATTTATTAACAATCCGAATGTATGTTCGCTTGTGAAACTTTTAACAAGTGGATCCCATATGAACATATGAACATATGAACATATAAACATATGTTCGACCATACATACATTAACATATGTTCATATGTTCATATGTTCACTGATGAAGAGGCACTCTCATACACGCCCTCGGGCGTTTCCTCTGACGGATCCCGATGGTATGGTTAACAATATGTTCTTCATTAAGTACAAGATTGGTAGTTGACTTATGCAACCGACGAGAGTACAATCTAACCATCAGATACAGACACAGACCGCAAGGCGGTCATCACAGAGAGGAGACAGACAATGTATAACGACCTTATCAGAGAAGCAACAGCAGAAGAAATGGCAATCTATCATAGAGTCGAAGACGTACTCGATACACTGACCGAAGACGAAGAAACACGTTTCATCGAAACCGTCGGAGACAGAGTATATGACTATACTCGTAGCAAAGCAATTTATCAGAGAGCATACAGACTCGGAAAAAAATACGGTTTCACCGTTGAAGAACTCGAAACTTGGTACTGCATCGACTAAGTCGAAACAATAAAGTCCCTTATAAGGGACTTTTTTATTGCTTTATTCTCTGACGCTAAAATTTGCCCTCTGACGCTCAAAACTTAATCAATTGATAGATTATACCATTTCAATAGTTTTGACCGTCAGAGGGCAAAATTTGACCTGTGAGGGGTATGCCCATGTGAAAGTACACCATAATATCCCGGCCCTGTTTTTATCAATGGCCCTCTCTTTTTTAGAAAAGTAGTACCTAAAACGGTTTTAGATTTTCCGAAAGCAGTTACTTAAACCTACCGCCCTGGTAGGAATTAAAATCCTAAAATATACCCCGGCTTGCTTATGGGTTAGAGGCCTTTAACTCTCCGGTCAGACCCTATGTCCTGGTACAAAATATCCACGAAATAAAAAAATAGACCTACACGTAGTAGGCCTTTCTTTTACCTTTATTTTTAACCTTCACATCGCAGCTTTTAATTTTCCCCTCTCGTATAAGGTTCGTACAAATAGCAGTGAGCCTTTGACGCGTCAACGTTGAGCCAATTTTCTCCGCCAACTCATCAATTTGAATTGGCTCCTCCGTTAGCGCCTCACAAATTAATTCCTCGTAACGCTTATTTTCGACGTAATTTGCACTCTCCTTACTCACTTGATTCGCTCGCGCGCTACGTTCGTCCAGCTTCGCCAATTCAGCCTTGCAGTCTTCAATTAGCTCTTCCGTAATATTCCCAGCTATAACCGCTTCAAGTCTTTGTCTCCTAGTCACTTAACTCTTCCTCCTTTTTCAATTGCTTCATTAAATTTGTTGTACTTGCAAGTCTCACATTCCGTCTGTAGTTCATCCTCAATCGGCTTGATAGTAATACATTGCCAATTTTCTTTATCTGCATTACCATTGTAAACTTCTATTATTGACTCAATCTTTACTTCTCCGTCCATAAAACTCTTCCAACTCTACAAACTTCTCCAAATACCATATGGCTTTCTTTATATCTTCCAATCCATTTTTATTTTTGTGTCTGTAAATGTACTTAAATGCATTACAGATACAGAAATTTTTAACTGCCTCTGCGCCCTGCGTTTCAACCATTACGTCGATTGATTCATACTTGCCTGTCGCATAGTGGGGAGGATGATTTACGTAATCTGTCATTGACTACCTCCTTTTTTTATATAGGTTTAACTTACTTACTATAATAATTATAACTGAATTTTAAAAAATTATCAAATTTTCATGACTAACGTATAAGTCCTCGCGAAAATTTGACTTCTGCGCGCGTCCGTGTTATACTTAAACTATGGAGGGCACATAAATGCAGAATAGACTTAAACTTAATTTTGATTTAGAAACTGCGGCTGAACGAGCACAATTTATTCAAACTTATCTGGTCCAGTTTCCTGATTTGACTAGTTCTGAAGCCTCCACAATTGCGGATTATTTGTTATGGGGCAAGGATGGCAGTGGCGCGCCTATAGGTAAGGACACCGGATTGGAAACGCGCTGGACGAAAACAAACGAAGCTGAATCGCTCGATGCGGTTTTGGAGAATCCTGCCATGAGTAATGCGCAATTGTATACGTTAAATGATGCGGTTGTTTTAAAAAAGAACAGAGACGTTTTTAATAGAGAAGAAGCAAGAAAAGAAGCACCGGAATTTCTGCGGCCGACCTTTGAGGAACTGTGGAAGACGATTGACGAGATTGAGCTAGAGATTAACTTTTATGAAGAGAGGATTGGAAAAAGAGAGAAACCGCCAAGAGATGAGTTAGTTAAGCGTTTTACTGACGAAGAAGTTGAACGTATACGCGCGCGAAGCCAAAAACTTAATCAGTATGGATATTTGAAGTTGAGACATAGGATAAGAGAGTTGAGAACAGAACAGTTCACAATTAGAGACTCTTACCGCTCAACTTTTAATATAACCCAATCAATCTATGCGCCAAAGCATAGAAGTTTTGTTTTTGACTGCGACGTGGAGGTACTGCCGCTAGGTGTAAAAGAAGGGGCAACTGGAGATATAGTTTTCGATATAAACTTTGACCCGCGCGCACTCGACGAAGAACAGCTACGTTTGATAAGTAGGTTGGTCTGGAAGAAAAAGAATTGTCAAAAGCCAAAGAATGAAATTTTTGACTTTAGAGATTTAGAAGCGGTTTATCAGTTGTATTTATTTAAAGAAGAATTTGATGAACGGCTTGAACAAGTTAAACTAGACCACATTGTAGAGAACAACTTACGCAACCTACTTGATACACTTGATTTCTATGAACAAATGGCAGACTTAACTGACGTACAGCGTGAAATTTTGAAGCTAAAAGAACAAAAACAGAAAAACGCAGATATAGCGGGGTATATTAATAAGAAATATGGAAAGAGCTATACTGCGAATTATATAAGTACTATATTTAAGCAGAAAATTATAGTGAAGATTAACGAGGCCGCGCAACTACATCAAGATACAATTGAAAATTGTTTTTTCGAAGAGAACTTTAAAAAATGTGGTTGCTGTGGTAGGATTTTACTTTTAGATGGAAGAAATTGGGTTAAGAAAACCAGAAGTAAAGACGGATTCCAGAGCAGATGTAAAAGATGCGAAAGGGAACTCCGAAAAAAGAAAAAGGAGGATGGGTAAGTTGGCTTTTAAAAAGAATAGTCCTGAGAACTTACTTTCAGAAATTATAAAATTAGAACCAATTGAGTTTCTTGGGATTTGTAAAATAGTTGGGGTTGACGTTATGAAGCCAATAAGTACAACTGTAGAGGATATTACAGAGGCTGACGAAGAGGGCGGCCAAGCGACCGCACATATGAAACTTGAAGTAGAACCCCGCGAATTTAATGATATTTGGGAAGACTTATGTGATAAGTTAGAACAAATGAATAGAGTTAGAAGGCGTAATTTGGGTAAGCTAGTTTACGCCGCAACGAAAAAAGAAAAGGAGAAATAGAAATGGCTTTAAATCCACACTTTGACATAGATTTTAGTTCAAAGAAATGTGTATGCTGCGGCCAGATGAAAGATTCTTTTTCTTATTTAAGAACAAAATCGTTTATGTATCCGAGTGGATATGTAGATGTATGTGTAGATTGCTTGGGAGATAGACTTCAAAAATCTAACTTTGATTGGAATGTCATGGATAAGATTTGTCAGTATTTAGATATTCCTTTTCAATTAGATAAGTTTGAAGAGCTACGTCCTACGCACTCTGCGCCCGAGCTATTAAAATCATATAACTTGATATACTTTACAGATGAATATGAGGGGATAGATTGGCAGTCTTATCAAGAGGCTTATCGTGAGTTAGATGCGGCCGGCGCACTCGACGAAGTCGTACCGGGGCTCTCTGACGATAAGCGTAGAAAACTTCAAGAGAAATGGGGTTATAACTATGATGAAGAAGCTTTAACCTATTTGGAAAACCTCTATGATGGATTATTACTTACTCAAAACATCAACGGCGCGCTTCAAGGCGACCAAGCATTGAAGATATGTAAGATTTCTTATGAAATTGATAATCGTATTCGCGCGGGAGAGGATTTTGATAAGTTGCTTGCTTCATATGATAAGTTAGTTAAAACTGGCGAATTTACTCCGAAGAATGTAAAGAACGCAAGTGATTTTGAATCAATGGGCGAATTAGTAAGATGGTTAGAGAAACGAGGTTTTACCAATCAATTCTATGATGGAGAGACACGAGACATTGTTGATGAGACTATTAAGAATATACAAGGATGGAATCAACGTTTATATGTTAATGAATCTGGTATTGGTGATGAAATAACACAGCGTATTCAAGCATTAAAAACCGCAGCCGAACTTGAAACATATTATGATTTAAATAAAAATGACGATAAAGATTTAGATAATTATGAAAATGAGGGATACGAACAACTATTTAAAGATGATGATTTCGTAGCTGACCTTGATGGGGGTGAGTAATGCAGGAAAAACGAAAAAAAGTAATTCTTTCAAGTCGTCAAGAATTAATGTCTAACGACTTTATTGAACGAGCAGAGCGCGAAGGTATAGAACTGGAAAAAGGGGCTACAATTACTAATGAATATTTAAATAGACATTATGATGAATTGTGTAAGTGGGTTAATTTGTTCACTGCTTATCCAGACTACTATCTTGATATAATAAGACCTGCCGATTCTGAATTTAGCCTCTTTTTCTATCAACGATTTACACTGCGCGCGCTCATGCGTTTCAAGGACGTATTTATAACGGCGCCCCGTGCGTTTTCAAAATCATTTATTACAATACTTGCACTTTTCTTACAATGTGTATTTATACCGGGTAGAAAAATCTTTATTTGTGCTAATACAAAAATGCAGGCGGCTCAAATAACAAAAGAAAAAGTTATTGAAATTTACACGCATTGGCCATTATTGCGAAAAGAGGTCATTGGCTGGGAATTAAGTGAGTTCCCTGGAAATTTTGGTAAAGACTATGTTACTTTAAAATTTCGTAATGGGTCTATTCTTGATGTAGTTCTGGCTGGAGACGCAGCCAGAGGACAACGTCGACATGGAGGACTGATAGACGAAATTCGTGACGGAGACGAGGAAATGATAAACTCTGTAGTTATCCCTTAAACTTAACTAGGGGGCTTTAACCCGCGAGGGTTATTGAAAAAGGTGGTGAACGTAAGACAAAACGGTGTCGCGAAAGCGGCTAACGGGGAACGATAATAATCCAATCCCGTGCCAAGCAAGAAGTATTCTTGAAGGTGTAGAGACTAATAGTAAACTGGATTTTGTCACCAGTTGAAGCGCCACCCAACTATTTTAAAATTTATGATTTAATTTCTTATACTTCCACTTGTTAATTTCCACTTGTTAATGTAAGATAAAATATTTACAAGAGGTAATAAAAATGTGGAAGAAAATTATTGATAATGATATTATAACTGATTATAGTATTAGTGATTCTGGTGAGGTCAGAAAAGATACTAATAATTATATGATGAAGCCTTATATTCAACATGGATATGCCCATGTTACTTTACAGATAAATAAAAAACCTAAACGATTTAATATACATCGTTTAGTTGCAATTGCTTTTATTCCTAATCCAGATAATAAACCTTATGTTAATCATATAGATGGAAATAAAACCAATAATTGTGTTGATAATTTAGAGTGGGTTACACCGTCTGAAAATACTCAACATGCTGTAAAAACTGGTTTAAAATCTCCAACTAGAGAGAGAGAGGTGGTACAATTCGGATTAGATGGTAAAAAAGTTCGTGAGTATAAAAGTTTAGCCGAGGCAGCACGAATCACTGGTTCATCTGAAGCAAAAATTAGTGTTTGTTGTCAAAAACAAAGAGAGCAGCACAATGGTTTTCAATGGCGATACAAAAGTGAATGTTGTGAAAATTTACAGCCAATTAAAGAGTATCGTACAAAAAAGAAGCAAGTTGCTCAAATTGATGTTGAAACTGGTGAAATAATTGCTATTTATGAAAGTTTACAAGCCGCGGCGCGGGCAGTAAATGGTTCACACAGCGCTATCAGTAATATAATCAATCATAAAAAGCAAACCAAAACTCATAAAGGTTTTGGATGGAAAGTAGTTGATGAGATAGTCCAATAAATGCTAGTAAATGTTTCTCGTCGTTTACCAAACAACACAGTTAATCCTAAAGAACCAAATGAACAGATAGTATGTGCTACAAGTGCAGGTGCAAAAACTTCATTTGCATATGATAGATTAATAGACACTTTTGAAAATTCAATTATAGACCCAAATAATTCATTTATGTTTGGGTGTGATTGGAGATTACCGGCAATGCACGGACTCATTAGCGCTCAACACATTAAAAAATTGCAGATGAGTCCATCATATAATGCAGAATCATTTGCCACAGAATATTTATCTCTCTGGCAGGGGTCTAGCGAAGAAGCTTGGTTCTCTTATGAAAAATTATCTAAATATAGAAAAATAAAGAACCCAGAAACGCACGCAATTAATAGACCCGATTCTGAACAATTCTACTTAATATCAGTGGACGTAGGCCGAATTTCCGACCAAACAGCAGTATGCGTATTTAGAGTTAATATAGTAAAAGGCAAGTTCTATAGTACATTAGTCAATCTAATTGTGCTTGGGCGCACTCCACAGACAAAACCTTTTACTGTACAGGCGGTTGACCTTAAAAAAATAATTGCTTTATATAATCCGCGCGAGGTTGTCATTGATACCAATGGTCTTGGTGTCGGCCTTGCTGATGAAATGATAAAGCCACAATATGATGAGAAAGGAAACATCCTTCCTGCATATGGATTTATCAATGATGATGTATATAAAGCAATTCAACCAAAGGATGCGCCGAAAATTCTTTATGGAATTAAAGCAAATGGTCCTTTAAACTCTAAAATTCATGGTAACTGCTATTCTAGACTTACTGGTGGTCTAGTGCGTTTTCTAATAACTGAACAGCAAGCAAAGAGTGCGTTACTTGCAACCAAAATAGGTCAAAAAATGACCGTAGAACAACGTGTGATGCGTTTAATGCCACACGAGATGACAACGAAGTTATTTGAAGAAATGGCTAATTTGCGTTTAAAACGCACCGGAGCTAGTTTAGATATAGTTCTTGAACGAATTAATTCTCGATTCCCAAAGGATAAGTATTCAAGCTTCTCCTACGGACTATGGAGAATTAAAGAACTTGAAGAAGAATACTATAAAACTAGTCATCGTCGGCGCGCAGGTAAACGTCAATTAGTATTCTTCTCAGGAGGAAGATAATGGATGAACCAATCAAAAGAGATTTAACCTCTTTTACAAAAGCTATAGGCGATATGATAGCGAAGAATGAATCATCCTATAATTTGGCTACGCGTTACGGAAGAAGCAGATATGAAAGGACTAAAGACTATACATTAGAAGAAATAAACGATATTATTGATTCTGGTTCTCTTGAAGCTCAAATTACTCTTTCTCGTAACTATTTTAGCAAAGGCGGTTTCTATCAACGTCTGTTGATGCACTATGCTACCTTACTCAAATATACAAGTTTACTAATTCCTCATCCAAGTTTTGGTAAAAATCTCTCCGAAAAATATATTGAGAAAAGGTATCAGGGTGCGGTTGACTTTCTTGATATGGCTAAGCTGCCTGACTTATTTACTCATATAGGCATACATGTCTTAAGAGACGGTTGTTATTATGGGGTGATTCAAGAAGTAGCAGATAAATACATATCTATATTAGACTTGCCTATCTTTTATTGTCGTTCACGCTTTAAGGATAAAGAAGGCAATGATATAGTTGAATTTAATGTTACATATTTTGATTCTATACACGATAAAGAATATCGGAGAAAAGCTTTAGCGGTTTATCCACGTGAAGTAGTAAATTGGTACAAGCGCTATAAAGCTGGAAAAGAAACTAATCCATGGTGTTACATTTCTACTGATGTAGGAATTTGTATGTCGTTGGTTGATGAAAGACCGATATTCCTAAATATTATTTCTGCATCATTAGAATATGATGAAGCCAAAGATTTAAATAGGGAAAGAGACCTTGAAGAGATTAGAAAGGTTCTGGTACAACATATTCCGCACTTAACTGATGGCGGTTTACTATTTGAGCCAGAGGAAGCAGTTGAAATGCACAAAGGCGCGGTCGACATGATGCGTAAAAATGAGAACTTAAGTGTACTCACAACATATGCTGATGTTGATGCCATTGTATCAAAATCTGCTAATGATAATTCTCTTAATTCTGTTGATAAGGCTCTTGCGAATATTTATGCCGAAGCGGGTTCAAGTAGCCAACTCTTCGGTACAGATTCTAATTTATCGTTAAACACTTCAATTACTAACGATATGGCTTTAATGATGGTGCTCGCGCGGAAGCTCGAAAGATTTATTACATCAATTGTTAATTACAAATATGGTAATGCAAACATTTCCTTTACCTATAAAATTTTACCAGTATCTTTTTATAACCAAAAGGAATATGTTGAGACTAGTTTAAAATTGGCTAATTCCGGTTACAGTTTCTTACTGCCGGCTTTAGCTATGGACGTTTCGCAACGTGAACTTAGTAGTCTTAAAGATTTAGAAAACGATGTATTAAAACTGAAAGAAAAATTAATTCCGTTAAGTACTTCATATACAGAAACAGGAAATGTAGGACGTCCTACGAAAGACGCACAAGATAAAAGTGCAAAAACAGTGGCTAATGAGGAATCGTTAGACCGAGGAGGTTCTAATTAATGGATAAAGAAAAAGATAAATTAACAACTTTTTCTCTTTCCGTTTATGGTGACATTACTAGTTATAATGAAGTTCTGTCTAAAGCAAGATGCCGCATTTTCTATAAGGGCGCGAATCGAAATGGCACCTTTATTACAGATGAGTTTGCGGAACAGTTAATTTCAACACTTCCATATGTGCCTGTTAAGGGCATATATGATACTATGAAGGATGATTTTACTGACCATGGAAGAGAAAGATATGAGGGACGTATCTATGGTATTGTTCCAGAAAATCCAAACTTCGCATGGGAGAACCATCTTGATGTAGACGGAGTAGAAAGAACATATGCATGCACTGATGTGTATCTTTTTACTGGATTATATAAACAAGAAGCTTTTAATATAGTTCAGAAGTCGCAGTCGATGGAGTTATACGCTGATTCTATTGATGGTGAGTGGCAGTATATTGGTGGAAAGAGATATTTTGTGTTTACAAAAGGTCGTTTCCTTGGTTTACAGGCACTTGGTGAAGATTACGAGCCTTGTTTTGAAGGCGCCGCTTTCTACACATTCGTAGATTCAGTTAAAACTCTTATGACTGATTTACAAGGCACTGATGTATTTCAAAAGCAGAACTTGGAGGGAGAAAAACATATGAATTTTAAACTTTCTGATAATCAGAAGTATAATATGCTTTGGACTCTTTTAAATAATAGATTCAATGAAGAGAACGAATATGTCATGGACTATGCAATTTGCGATGTTTATGACGAGTATGCAGTAGTATTTAAGTTTGAAACTGGTGAATACAATAGAGCATATTATACAAAAGATGATGAGACAGATTCTCTTGCCATTGATAAGATGGAAGTTTGCTATATCGTAGATGTTAATGAGAATGAAAAGCACGCGCTGGACGTTCTTCATGCTATGAATAACAATACTTATGAGAAACTGGACGAGGTTGTAGATGGTCTGAATACTCAAGTAGAAGAATTTACTGCTCAAGTTGGAGAACTTAACTCCAAAATTGAAGAGAATGATACTACAATCGCTACTTTACAACAGGATAATGAAAAACTTCAGAATGAATTAGAGGAAGCTAATAGTAATTATACTGCTTCTTTAGAGACAATTGAAACTCTGACTTCTGAAAATACAGAGCTGAACAGCTTTAAGGCTGATGTAGAACTGAAAGAAAAGGAAGCTGTTATTGCTAAATACAGCACTCTTCTTGATGAAGAAGACCTTGAAGGTTTCAAAGACAGACTCAACGAGTTCACTAAAGAAGATTTAGATAAGGAACTTGCTTTTGCTCTCGTTCAATCTAAGTCGACAATTTTCACTAACGCAGAAGATAACTTCATTCCAAAGCCAGAGGAGAACCTCACTGGAATCGAGGCTATTTTAGCAAGACAAAAGAATAAGAAGAAATAATAAACGGAGGATTTATTATGGCCGGTAATTTTAAAAGATTCGTAATTGACGGTTTTGGTCAATTAGAACTTAACCAGGTATCTTTCCGTAGAGATGGAAGAGTTGAGGCTCAGTGTGCCCTTGATGCTACTGATTTCGCTTCGATTCCAGCTGAAAATGGAATGCTGCTTGCAGTAGATAGAGTTAATAGAACAGTTAAGTTCCCTACTACTGCTAATGTTGCAAAGATGCCGGTTGCTTTAAACTATACAACAGAGCATATGTATGATGAAAGAGCAAATGCTTTAAAGAATTTCAAGCTTGAGAGGGGTACATTCCTTCCTAGACTTGGCTTCCTGTCGGTTGGTGAGCTGTTCACAACTAACTGTATTGGTTATGATGATAGTGAATGGACTGATACTGGTTCGGGAGCAACAGCAAAGACTGCTGACGAGAATTTTGAGACAGCTTGTGGTAATATCGCTACTACTCCACTTTATGGTGGAATTAGTGACGCGGGAGCTATTAAGGTTTCGGCTACAAAACCAAGTGCTGGTCCTGTACTGCTTGTTGTTGAGAAGACAACAATGCCGGATAATCAGTTTGCTCTGAAGTTCCAGGTTCTTGAAGCATAATAGGGAGGTATGAAGAATGACTATTAAAGAAATGAAAGAATTAGCTGTATATGCGGCTAAGGGTCAGGCTCCAACTAACTATTCTGTAGAGAACGTTGATGATGCTCTTCGCGAAGGATTCAGAGAGTTAGCTGGTTCCGTCAATCAGTTCATGAAGAACAGATATGACATTTATGAAATTATAATTGAGGCTGCTGACGAAATCGTTCCTAACAAGGTTATCGACGCTGTAGGAATGTTCGCAGAGGTTCAACAGGTTGGACAAGGTCAGAAGGCTCTGTTCAGACAGAAGCTGGGCAGAAGCAGAGCAAGAAAGTTCCTTACTCAGGTTGGTCTGTCTGGTGTATATGAGAGTTTCAGACTCGACAATAGCACTTTCGAAGTTAGCGCTCACGCTATCGGCGGAGCCGTTTCTATCGACTTCGAGAGAATGCTTGATGGTGCTGAAAACATGGCTGAGCTCGTTGGAATTCTGACAGAGGCTCAGACTGATGCAGTATATCAAGAGGTTCAGAGAGCACTGCGCGCTGCTGTTACTCAACAGGGTGTTCCGGCTAACAACAGAGCTAACGTAACAGTTGGTAATGACTTTGATGGCCAGGAAATGATGAAGCTCATCTCGACAGTTAGAAGCTATGGTTCTGGCGCTGTTATCTTTGCACCGCCTGAATTCGTTGCTGCTATGGGTGCTGATGCTATCGTTCCGGTTGCTGCTAATGGCAACTATGGTGGAGTATATCATCCACAGGACATCGATGCTATCCACAACCAGGGATACATCAATATCTTTAGAGGAACTCCGATTGTTCAGATTCCGCAATCATTTGTTGATGAGAACAACGTAGAGACTTGGATTGACCCACAACTTGCTTACGTACTGCCGACTGGTGGTGAGAGAGTTGTTAAGGTTGTATTTGAAGGACAGACTCAGATTTGGGACTTCACAAATGCAGACCAATCCATGGAGATTCATACTTATAGAAAGCTCGGAACAGCTATCCTTGCTTATCATAACTGGGGAATTTATAAGAATGAGGGAATCGCTCAGACTTATAAGGAGATGTATCCGAACGTATAATTGGTTAAATAGGGGAGGGGTTCGTCCCCTCCCTAATTTATTTGTAATATGTTGAGGTTGTACGTTGAAGCGCGGCCGCCCGTCTATGCGCGGCATGAGGTGTCGTCTATGTCTGTACGAGGGCGACTGGCCGCAGTGTACGTAAGACCTAGGAGTTAAAAGGAGTATTTAAAATGGATAAGAAAGTAAAAGTTGTAAGTTTAGTTTCACAAAGGGTTGTGCTGACAGTACCAGACTTAAGGCTTAGACGTGTTTGGGAAAGAAAAGGTGCTACAGCAGTAATTCCTTTTGAGCAGTTAGAAGAGGCTATGTATAGTCCTGGTGTTGAGAATATGTTTAAGAATGGTATTCTTGGCATTGATGACATGGAAGTTAAGATTGCGCTGGGTCTTGAACCAGATGGAGCAAAGGAGCCAGTAAATATTATTACTCTGAATGATGAACAGAGAAAGCGTTATCTTAAGGTAATGCCGGTTTCAGAATTTAGACAGAAGATTAAAGAGCTTCCAATTGAACAAATTAACGAACTGGCGGCATATGCTATTGCAAATGAGATTATGGACTATGATAAGTCTGAAATTATTCAGCAATACGTAGATGTTGATATTATGAAGGCCATTAAGTTAAATAGGGACGACCAAGCCGTAGCAAAGGAGAAATAAAATGGCTTCAGTCTATGACGTATATGATGCGTTTCTATCTAAAATGTTAGAAGACGAATGGTTAAATTGGACAGATGAAGAAAGAGAAATGGATTGGCGGTCTTTATTAGATGCGGCGATTCCTTATTTTAAGTTTCCTAGGGTTAGCTTGGAGATTCAAGATGATATGTTCGTTGATGAAAATGTAGCCAATGAAGAGATTCAAATACTTGCAACTTATATGAAATGCGAATGGCTTAATAGAACCATTATGACATGGGAGAATGTTAAGCCATTATATGTTGAAAGAGATTTCTCACAAGCTAATTTAATAGATAAGTTAAAACAATTACTTGAAAGAGAGGAATATAAAGCATTGAAGTTAGAACGTATTTACTATCGTTCTCGCAAGGGCCAGCCATTTACATATAGACAATTGGCAGGAGAGTAAAATGAAATATATTCCTGGTATGGATGAAGGATATGCAAATAGTTTAAAGAATAAACTATTTGGATTACTTTGCGAATACGAGAAAGGAAGAGAGTGGGAAAAGTTTTTAGACTCAATTATTATTGAGTTATATGGTTTTGACCCAGAGGAAAGAACCATTAATTATTATACCCTGTTTCATAAAATTTCCTCTTTGAGATATTTACGTTATGAGTATTTTAGAAGTACAATTTTTGATTGTATGTCTTTACTTTCAAAACAAATGGAGGGAGACGATGGGATACTATGAGGAAGTATATTTAAAGAGGTTAAATAGATATGGAGTAGACTTTCAATCTCGTTTACAAGGTCAGAGAGAAGAAAATTTCCATAGGCAGTTGATGAAGTCGGTTTATTATGTGGAATTTGAATACGACGGAGAAGTGCGCGAGGGCGAACTTACACCGATGAGACAGAATGAAACAAAAACGATGCAGTATTTATTAACCGACGTACATTTAGATATGCCGAATGGAACAATTTTATTTATCCCAGATAAGGATTATGAATTAAGACCTTGGCTTATTTATTATTTAGAAGATATGAAAGCTAGTGGATATAATAGATATATTATGTTGAAGATGACTCATTTTCTTACTTGGAAAGACAGAGATGGTAATGAGCAGACTTCTTGGGCATACTTCTATGGTCAGGAAGATAACATGCTTAAAGATGAGTTAAAATCACGTAGTAGAAGTAAGGTATTATATACTGAAAATTTAAAGTTAAGTTTCTTTATTTTACCAGTTAATGAGTTTTTAAGAAAAGACGATTATTTAGAAGTTGGTGAAGGCAGATTAAAAGAAGCTTATGTTGTTACTGGTTATGATATGCAGTCAACTCCTGGAGTTGAATTCGTATCAGTAGACCCACAATATATTAGAGATTTAACTCCACCGCCAGAGCAGAAGGAAGGGGATAATAACGATGACTACTTCTGGTTGAATGGAGGTAAATAGATATGAACGTAAGAAATTGTAAAGACATTGGAGTTAACGCTCAATATATAGTGAAAAGGCTTTTAGCCAATCAAAACTTACTAAAACTATTATATTACACTGATAAAGACCCATTGAGTCATGAGGATTTAACCGAAGAACAAATACAGAATGAGGTATTTGGGAAGTTAATTAAAATAGTTCCTCGTGTTGGTCCAAAAGAGACGGCGCACTCAATTATTGCACTTCGAATCGCGCGAGCCCGCGGTTTAGCATCAAACAATGAATTTAAAAATGTAATGATTAGTGTTGAAGTTTTTGTGCCAATGACTCAATGGATTATTAAAGATACTAATTTAAGGCCTTTTGCTATTATGGGGGAAGTTCAGGAGTCATTAAATAATAAGAAGATTGAAGGATTAGGTAAGTTAACTGGCGGAGATTTCAGTTTAAATTTCTTAACTGAAGAAATTTCTGCCTATGAACAAACCTTCGTATTAACTTCTTATGATTGATGAAAAAATTTTACTTGGCTTTCCGATTGACTTCCAAGGGATTTGTCAAATATATCCCCCTAAAGTAAAAGATGTGGTTGGTAATAAAGATTTCGGTATTTATCAATCATTGTTTACAATGACTCAAGAGGAGTTGGATAAAGCGTTTTTACAAGACGAAAATGTGCAAAGGGTTCCAACTCCTTTTCAGTATTTATTAATTAACTATTATCAAGATGATGTGGTTAAAGAGAAAATTGAAGAAGCTTTTCAATATTTTGTGCATGAACCGGTTACTATTGTTCCGGAGATTGAGATGTTGTTGATTGGGAAGTCGGAAGATGAATTAGACCCAGACGTAGACCTTGAAAATCCAAGGCTGCTTACTGCGGAGAATTATTTCGAATTTCAAAATCAGATACGTAAGGTTATGGGAGTGGAGGCCGAGAAGGCACCCGACCCAGAGGAAGAAAACCTAGACCCGCGCATTAAACGATATAAAATGAAAATTAAGCAAAGTGAAGAGTTACTTAAGAGAAAAAAAGCTAAAGAAGCTCCAACTTTGGGAACTTTACTGACTGCAATTTGTTGTATGGGAATTGGTTTAAATCCACTTAATATTGGAGAGATGAGCTATGCGTGCGTTCATTGGTTAATTGCAATGGAACAGCAAAAGGAAGAATACGATATTGATATACGTGCGCTTCTTGCTGGCGCGGATAGTAAAAAAGTTAAACCAAAATATTGGATAAAAAATATAGACGAAAAAGAATTATAGGAGGCTATATAATATGGCAATTATTCTTGATAAATATGCTATCAAAGAAGTCGCTGACGTTATGTTCTACGAGTTAGACTCGAAGGGCGCTCCTTCTGCTCCAGTTCTTTATCTGGACACTCTTAAGACATCAACTCTGAGCCAGAGCTCTGAAGTTGTTGACGCTAGAGGTGGTAAAGGTAACGTTAAGATTCTTTCTTGGGATACTAACAAAGAGCTTACTATCGAGATGGAGGATGCTGTATACAGCGCTAAGTCTCTCGGTATCATGTTCGGTGGAGACATGAAGGTTTATGGAAATAAGCAGGAAGTTCTGAAGACTCTTCGCTACAGCCTTGAAGACATTAAGCAGGTTTCAACTGATTATCTTACTTTTGATATCGCTGGTAATAAGCTTTACATTGCTAAAACTTTAGTATCTGCATTTAGCTATCAAAAGACTGATGGTACAGAAGTTGCTGACCCAGTTCCAATGGCTGCTGCTACAGTAGATTGGACTACTGGAAAGAGCACAGATGGAAAGCAGGCTGTTGAGTTTATTACTTTTGACCTATTAGACTGCACATCAAGTGCTACTAGCAGAACTGCTAATAATGGCGTTATCAATGGCGGTGTTACAATTGATATCGGTGCAGAGTTCAATTCAAATACTTATTACATCACTGGCGATACATATGCTAGAAACGTTGCTTCCGGTAAGGACGAATTCCTTCAGTTCATCATTCCAAAGGGAAAGGTTTCTGCTGAGGATGTTAGCCTGACAATGGAAGCTGATGGAGACCCTGCTACATTCTCGATGACAGTTCAGTGCCTGAAGTCCGAGAGTGGCTCAATGGTTAAGCTTGTTAAGTACAATATTGGTGCTGGCGGTGCTGACGCTATTGGTAATAAGGGCGTTGCATCTGTTCTTGATGGTTTTGAAAATAATCATGACACTTATACAAATCCTAACGCTGCAGTTTCCGGAATTTCGCAGAATGACCCGGATTTCGTACCAGGAGAATAATTTAATAAAGCAACTTATGGCGGAGGGGCGGTAACGTCTCTCCGCTTTTGTTTAGGAGACATATATGGATAATAAGTTCGGTATGCAAGAACTGTACTTTGTGCAGTTAAAATCCACTTATCCTATAGAGATAAAAGGTAGAGAAATTGCCGCGGGTGAAGTTATTGCGGCGTTTGATAAAATTCAAATTAGTAACTTTCAAGAAATACATAAAGAAGTAGCCGCACAAGGTGGCTACTATAATCGAAAGTTGGTAGTTTGGAACAGGACTGAGGGAGTAAATTTAATTTTCACGCAAGGAGTATTTTCAAAGACTCAATTAGGACTTATGACAAATACTCGATTAGTTAATATCGGTGAGAATCAAATTGTACGGATTGCACAACGCGATGAGCTTGAAACCGATAGTGAAGGGAAAATTACATTAACCCACGTACCTATAGATTCGTGGATTTTTGTTTATAATAAAGAAACGGGTGAGAAACTGACGAATTTAACTTGGGTTGATAAAACTCAAGCTATACTGCAAACCCCTCTAGTCTATAAGGATGTTATTGTAGATTATGAATATGGATATGATAATGGCGCGGATGTGAGTTTTATTGGCGAAGATATCTTTGAGGGGTATGTGACTTTAGAGGGACGTACGAGAATTAAAGATGACATAACTGGCGAAACTCATACGGCAATTATTTATATTCCGAAATTAAAAATTACGTCAGACTTTAATCTCACTTTAGGAACAAATGCGCAGCCAGTGGTAGGGAAGTTTAGTGGAACGGCTTTACCGATTGGAAATGCGAAAAATTCAAAAGCCTTAGAGATATATTACTTGGAAGATGATATAGATAGAGATTCCGAATGGCGTTAATTTTTAATTAACGCTATTTTTTATTGGAGGTAAATATGAGTGACCAGGTTATAGGCGTAACCATAAAAGGTATAGGTGATTTTAGCGACGTTGTCAGTAATGTCGGCAGTGTGCAAAAAGCCTTAGCCAAACTTAAACTACCAGATAAGTTAGGTGATAGTTTAAACAAAAATATTACTGCCTTTTATAAGGAATATGAAAAATATCAGAAGAAAATCACTGAAGGTGTTAAAACTCAAGGCGATTATAATCAAGTAGAAAAATCCTTAAATAATATGCGCAGTTTATATCAAGCAATTGGTAAGGATGCACAGAAACTTACTCAGCTTGATATGAAAGATATGCTTAATCTCGACACTGGTGAAGTTAAAAAGATTATGGATGAATTAACCAGTGTTGTTAAACAGATTGGTAGTGTTAAGATTGATACTACTCCATTTACTAAAGCTTTTGCTGATATTCGAAGCATAACTAAAAATTCTAAAATATCTGGCGACAATGGTTTGTTAAGTCAGATTATTGGTAGTGTTAATACTGGACAGATTGCCGCAGCTAAGAAACAATTACAAGAATTAGAAAATTATGCTAAAAAAGTTGCTCCACGCACTACAGAGACTGGCGCGAGAATGCCAGGTACTTTAAGCGCAGAAAAATATCAACAGTTAACTGCCGCGATTGGTGTTATGAATGGTGCCGTCGCACAAGCAGAAGCGGCGATGAATCCTTTAATTGAGCGACAAAACGATTTACAAAAAGAATTAGATGAGACAAAACAAAAGGCTGCGCAAGGGATTAAAAATGAATTTGATGGATATAATCAAGCTAGTAATCAAGTTGATAATTTGACTGAATCGCTAAAACGTATGCATCAAGAAGAGTTTAATTTTAATCGACAAGCTACAGACATTAGTCGACAAATACAGCAATATTTTGGATTAACTCAAATTATTAGAAAGGTTGGTGATATTGCTCGTGATGCATTCGCTACAGTTAAAGAACTTGATGCTGCAATGACTCAAACTGCAGTAGTTACTAATTTTAGTGTTGGCGATATGTGGGATATGCTTCCTACTTATACTGCACAAGCTAATCAACTTGGCTCTACTATTAAAGATGTATATGAAGCTGCAACACTGTATTATCAACAGGGTTTAAACACTAATCAAGCAATGAGTCTTGCTAATGAAACATTAAAAATGGCAAGAATTGCTGGATTAGGTGCGGCCGATGCAACTAATATGATGACTGCGGCACTCCGTGGATTTAATATGGAGATTAATCAGCAGTCAGCACAAAAAATTAATGATATTTATTCAGAATTAGCTGCGATTACAGCATCAGATACTAAAGAAATCGGCTCTGCTATGGAAAGAACCGCGTCAATTGCTAATTCTGCTAATATGGAATTTGCTACTACATCCGCATTTCTTGCTCAGATGATTGAAACAACCCGTGAGGCACCTGAGAATTTAGGTACTGCGATGAAGACTATTGTAGCTAGATTCCAAGAAATGAAGCAAGACCCTACAAAGCTGATTGATTCTGAGGGTGTTGCAATGGATGCCAATAAAGTTGATAAGGCATTAAAAACTATTGGCGTTAACTTGATGAATACAAAAGGTGAGTTCCGTGACTTGGACGATGTATTCTTAGAGATTGCATCTAAATGGAATTCATTAAGCCAAGGACAGCAAAGATATATAGCGACCATTGCAGCGGGTTCTAGACAACAGTCACGTTTCATTGCTATGATGAGTAATTATGAGCGTACAATGGAACTGGTTGATGCTGCAAATAATAGTGCTGGTGCGAGTCAAAGACAATTTGAGAAAACATTAGATTCCATGGAAGCTAAATTAAATAAGCTGAAAAATGCTTGGGACCAATTTACCATGGGATTAATGAATAATCAAATTTTAAAATTTGGTGTTAGTGCTTTAACTGAAGGATTTACAATTATCAATAAATTTATTGATATACTTGGAAAGATTCCGCCAAAACCTTTTGAGGGAGTTACAAAATCTTTATTGACCTTAGTTTCTACTGTGGGTTTACTTAAACTCGGTGGTCGTGGAGCTAGTGCAATATCAGGAGGAATTTTTGGATGGCTTGGTGGAGAAGGATTCTCTAAAGGATTTAATGCGGGTTGGGCTCGCCCTGGAAAAAATAATCAACCTGGTGGAGAAACGAATAAACCTACTAATGGAATTATAAAACAAAGTCAGTTTAGCGCACCTATTGTTAAAGATATTAATAGTGGTAAAATAGCTAATGCAATAGTTCAACAATTTAATAAAGCTAAACAACAAATTAATAGTATACCTTGGAATACTACTATAGCTGTAGATAATCTTATTGACCAGTCAGCTTTAACTGCAGAAGGTAAAGAAGCGGGCCATAAATTGTGGCTTAGCATTCAGCAAGAGGTTAATAATGGTACTTTAAAACCAGAATTAGCAACTATAGCATTTCAAAATCGTTTTCAGGGTAATATTGATTTTACTCAATTATCTGGAGAAGAAGAACGAGTAGAGCAATTATCTTCAAGGTTTGATGGATTAGGAACCAAAATTAGTAGTGCAGGAATGAGTTTACAACAGTTTGGTTCTGTTTTACAAGGAACACCATTAGAACCTTTTGGTAATTTTTTAACGCGTATTGGCACATTAATGGTGACAGTTGGCGACACTGCAGTAAAAGTGGGCAGAAAATTAGTAACTGCTTTTATGAAGGCTAAAACTGCTTCCGTTGCTGCAGGCGGAGGATTAAGTGGATTGAAAGCTGGAGCTTCAGCTTTTATAGGGGTTTTCACTAAAATTCCACCGCATATATTATTAATTATTGCCGCTATAGCTGCAGCAATAGCAGTAGTTCATCATTTTGCGACAGCAAATAAAAGAGCTTTAGAAGCAGTAACAGATGCAGCTGCAGCAGCTTCTGAAGCGTATGACTCAGCAAAACAAGAAACTTCTGAGTTAGCTGATGCAATTGAGCAAGTTAAAACCAATGAAGATGCGTTTGACGGATTGGTAGTAGGCACAGCTGCATTTAATGAACAGCTTGTTAATGCTAATGAGCAAATAATGGAACTTATTAAAAAGTATCCAATGCTTAATGACTATTTAACTACAGATAAGAATGGTCTTATGCACATTAGTGGTGAAGGTCTTAATGCGGTTAAAGAATATCAAAAGCAACGTCAAGCTAATGCAAGTGCATTAAATTTAATTCAAACTGCTGATTTAAATAGTGAAGAATCTCGTCAAAAGGCTCAACAAATGCGTAAGATTAAAGGTACTGATACTACAGAATCTTATAATCAACGCTTAAAAGAAGCTGATTTAGTCGAACAACAAGCTAAAGCACAACAAGAAATGGCGAAACTAAATGCTGTAAATACAGCTTTAGTTGATAAAGAAATACATAATCGTGAAAAAGTTTCTGCTATTATGGCAGAACAATATGATGCTCGTAAAAATGCAGTCAATCTTGAGGGTGAATCAATTCATGACTTAAAACAAGAATATGCTGATTTTTATGGCTATAAATATGATAAATCTACAAAAAAACTTACTGATGTTGAAGGTAATGAAATTGATGTAGATAAAGATACCATTAAAGATGCAGTTAAAGAAATTAGGGTTATTACTAATTTCGAGGCAGATGGTAAATCACTTGATAGTATGCTTAATAGCATTGATAGCAAATTTAGCAATGCTTTAGGTGATACTTTTGCAGAATCTGGAAATTTATTTAGTGATATTATGTCTAATAATATTGATATAGATAGTGATTTATTAGAAAATCTTATCACTAATCCAGATAAATTACAAAGTGCTGTTGATGCTTTAAGTGAAAAAGAAATAGCTGCAGTACTTGGAGTTAGTGCCGATGCTGTAGCAGAAGCTCCTGATAAATATAAGAATGAATTAACTGATAAATTAGCTGAAAAAGCAACCAATATCGCTGAAACTCAAGCTCAGTCTTACGCAGATTTGGCATCGATGCTCGCGCAAACTACTTCTGCTGATGTAAGTCAATTAATAGATGAAAATGGACAAGCTACCACAAAAGCACAAAAAGCTAATCAACAAGCAATTAAAGAACAATTAGATAAATTAACTACAGAGCAAAAAAATACTTTATCATCTATAGGTAATGCTTTATCTGAAGGTGCTGGTGTTGAAACTATGCGTACCTTCATAAAACAAGCAACAGATATTTATACCAAAGGTACACAAGAATCTATTACTGCTTTAGATAGCATTATCAAAGATGTTAATTGGAGTAGTCCTACTGCTAGATTAAAAGCATATAATGATATGATTAAGTCAGCAGATAAGGATGTTCAAAATTTAGGAAATAGTTTACGTAATTCTAGTGAGTCTTCAAACTTATTAGGAGAAGCTTTTGAAGAATTCTACGATAGTTCAGATTTTCAAGAAATGGCAGAAAATATGGACAAATTTGCGGATTCTTCAGGTAAGCTTAATGCTTCTTCTATTCAAGAAATGGCTAAAGAGTGCGGTTCGCTCAATAATTTACTTGATACTGGCGCCATTTCAGCAGGTGGAGTCGCTGCGGCCCTTAATGCAATGGGCGCAGATGGTAATATTACCATTCTTGATTTAAATGAAAATTTACTTAAGTTCTTATCAACTGCAAATCAATTAGAAGATACGTTAGCGGAAGCTCATTCGTTAATTGAAAACTTTGATTGGGGTGTAGATACTGGAGAGTCAGAAGATTTCGCTAAAGAATCTACTAAAAAATGGAAAGAACTTTATGACAATGGTGAATTTGGTAATCAACAATTAGAAAATTATGCTAAGTTTGTTCTAGGTCAAGAACGTTGGAATAATGAATTAGAAAAATCTGGCGGTAATATTGAAAAAGCATTAAATAATATGTCTGGAGACATATTAAAATATTCTGATGGTTTTGAGCAGGCCTGGGTTGATATGGCTAATTCTAGCGCCATTCAAGATGTTCATTATGGTGAAGGTGGAGATATCATTTGGGATACCAAGGGTAAAACCACTCAAGAATTAGTAGATTGGCTTGCTGAAACTAGGGGAATTACGCAAGAATGGGCAAAGTTGATGGTTGAAGACTTTGCAAATTATTCTTATGATTTTAAAACCGAATTAGCCGCTAATGATTTTAATGCTGCTTTAAAAAATGGCGATTACATTACTAGTCGTAAAGGTGCAGATGGCAATATTAATATAACCCAAGGTGAAATTCAAACACTTGCCGCAGCGCAGAATAAAACAGAGCAAGAAATTACAGCGGCGATAGCCAAATCTGCTGGCATTGCTGAAGATGAATTAAATATTATTAAAAATATTGATGAAAAAGGTAATGTTTTAATGGGTACTGGTGACATAGCTTCACTTAATACTCAGTATAGTCAAGCAGAATTAGGCAAAAATACTACTGCTTCTTGGATTTCTCAATATGTTGCACAAACTCGTCAAGGCCAAAGTATTGAAGGGTCAACAGATTTAAAGGCTGCCATTAGTGGAGCAATTGCTGATGGGTTCCAAGCAGAACAAGCCAATGAAATGGCTCGTACTGAAGCTCTAAAAGCAATTGAAAATGGTGCACAGGTATTTTATGATGGAGTAGAGCTACAAAAAGAAGATTTAGCTGATTCACAAGCATTTGCTGATAAGATAACTGAAATAACAGAAAACTCACGTTGGAATGCTGTTGGAGAAGCTATTGCTCAAGGATATATTTCCTATATTAAAGGTACTGAAAATCCTAATCAGCCTAATGATTCTAATCAAAGCGGCACTAGTGATTGGGAGCCTGCAAGTTATGGTAATAAAGGTTCTAATTTTACTATTGGAACACCTACAGAAGACCCGAAAGAAGAAGCTCGAAAAGCTGCAAAGGAAAAGTTTGATTCGTGGATACAAGGATTAAAAGAGGGAACAAATACACCTACCGAAGACCCTAAAGTTGCTGCAGGTGAAAAATCAAGACAACAATGGTCTGATTTGTGGACTTCAGTTAAACAAGCATTTACTGAAGGTACCCCTACTGAAGACCCTAAAGTAGAAGCAGCAGAAAAAGCTCGTACAACTTGGAAAAATATTTGGGATGGAGTTAAACAAGCTTTTAATACTCCAACTTCTACCCCTGAACCTAAACAACCGCAACCACAAAACAATACTGGACAATCAACAGTACAAAATCAAGAAGCTACAGTAACTATACATACTGAAGACTCTGAATTAGATGCTACCAAAACTAAAATTGATACTGTAATAGAAGCTGCTTCTAAACCACAAACAGTTACAATTACTGCAAATACAGGAAAATCAACAGATACAGCATTAACAAGTATAAATAAAATCAAAGACGCTACAAAAGGCAATAATACTATAAATGTTAGCGCCAAGGTTAAAGGTAAAGATGATGTTAATAATCTAGGGTCAATAATTACTAATGTAAAACCTAAAACCATCAGTGTTACAGCCAATGTTAGTGGTGCAAGTAAAGTTACTTCTTTAAAAAACGAAATTAGTAATTTAAAAGACAAAGACGTTTATATTACTACTCATAAGAAAACTGTAAATGATAAACCTAGTGGGGCCAAAGGTATTAACAATCATATTGCTCCACGTCGAAGTCTATCACTTGGCTCTTTAGCCTCTGGTACTCGTTATGGCAGATTAGGTCCTAAAGGACGTGGTGGTTTAACCCTTACTGGTGAAGAAGGGTTTGAGATAGCTTGGTTACCAAGTGAAAGTCGTTCAATGATACTCGGCGCTGACGGACCACAGATGATTAGTTTACCATCTGACGCTGTAGTTTATACACATGAGCAATCTGAAGATATTTTACGGAAACGACAAGAAATTGAAGCGGGTTCTCATGCAGGTAGACATAAAAAAGGTGGCGGTTCAAGTTCGGGTTCAGGCTCTAAATCTTCCAAAAAAGGAGGAAAGAGTAAAAAGGGTAAATCTAAAAAGAAAAAAGATAAAAAAGATAAAACTCCTACAATTAATAATTGGTCAATTGAAGAAGCTGTTCAATACAATATTGACCAGTCCCTTGCATCAATAACTGAAGAAATTTCTCTCCGTACCAAAGACATCGAAAAGAATCTCGAAAAAATTGGTACGACCTATAATGACATAGTTGGCACAACTCAAGCCCAAATCGCTGCATTAGACCAAGTTAAACAAAAAAACAAAGAACTTCTTGAGTCAAACCAGCGTCAACTTGCAGACTATAGAGCACAACAGCAATATGTAAGTTGGACCGATGGTAATGGAGAATCTCAACGTACATTAATTAATATTGGTCAATTCTTAGCTAGTGATGGAAAAATCGACTATAATGCAATTCAAAGTTTTGCTGGTGGTAATCGAGCTTTACAAGAGGCCCTCTTTAAAGAGGTAAGCTCTGGTAAGGATATGGCTGATGGAATGCGCAATGCGCTTAAAGCAATTGCTGATGCTGATCAACAGATTGCAGACCTTGGTAAGAAAATTTCTGAAGCATTCTATCAATGGGAGAATGAACTTACTGAAGTATATAGTTTAACAAAACGTATTAATAATGAAGTTTCATTTACAAATAGATTTACTTCTCAAGTAGAACTTGAACTTGCTAAACTTGGCGCAGGCTTTACTGACACCGCGAAAGCTATTGCAAATACACGAAATGTATTAATACGTAATAATGCTACTATTCAAGCACAAATTAAAAATCAGCAACAAATGGTTGCTGCTCGTCAGCGAGAACTCGAGGCAGCATTAAGTTATGAGGACGAAGTCAATAAATATAAAAAATTTGAAGCCAAAACCGATTGGGATTCTGAAGCAACCAAAACTGCGACACTTGAGTGGGCTAAAAATTTAGAAACAGGCGCAAGGCTTGGCTATAAATATGTTGCAGACAGTATTTTTAAAGATATTGATGGGTCTATTCAATATCAAATTGATTGGGAAAAATTTAATGCAGATAATGAAGCTAATCCATATTCAAAAGCTGATTATGAAGCAATTAAGAAATATCTTGATGACCTTGATAGCGCGGCGACAGAGTTTAATAATTCAATTAAAGACCAAACAGACTTCATCAAGCAAACCTATGATGCTCTTAAGGAGTATCAAGATTATGTTGCTGATATGGAAGATACTCTTATTAAGGGTGTTGAAGAAGAAATTGAAGAAGCTAAGGATAATGCAAAACAAATCAGTGATTCAATCACTAGCGCATTAAAAGACTTACTTGATGAGGTTAAGCGTAAACTTGATGAGCGTAGAAAACAAGAAGATAATGCGAAGACCGAAAGAGATATATCGCAAAAACAGCAACGTCTTGCTATGCTGCGCGCGGATACCGCGGGCGGACATCAAGTTGAAATTGCACAACTTGAAAAAGAAATTGCTGATTCACAACAATCATATCAAAGAACTTTAGAAGATCAATTACTTGATAGATTACAACAACAAGCTGATGAGGCTTCTGAACAAAGAGAGCGCCAAATCGCATTGATGGAAGCTGGTAATCAAATTGATGCATCGACCAATAAAGAATTGGTTGACATGTGGCTGAAAGACCCTGAAAAGTATAAGGAAGAAATTAAAGCGGCATGGTTAGAAGCTCAAGGATATGATGAGAAAGGTGAAGCTGGACAATATGTACTTGAAAGTCAATTTGAATCTGATTTCGCTCAATTAGTTACTGCCGTTGAGGAGTCAAATTTCAAAGATAGTTTTAATGCATTAACAGCTGATACGAATTCACTCGCGGCATTACTTAATGAATTAACCAATGGACAACTTGGCAGAGAAGACGAACTTGCTCATAACACTAATGCATTATTAGATGTTACAGATAGAAATACAACTTCTATTTTAACCGAAATGCAGAAGCAAAATTCTGCAGCAATGTTAAAAGCTAAAGGAGCAGATGCGACCATTCTTAAAACTTTGGGCTATACAGCTCAACAAATGCTTGAAGGCAATTATACACCTGAAGAATTACGACAAGCTGGCTATACTGCAAAAGAACTTGCAGAAGGTGGACTAACTGATGTAAGTGCTTTAAAGAATGCTGGATATGGCGCAAAAGATATAAAAGATGCCAATGTTGGTAATGCATCTGATTTCAAAGAAGCTGGATTTACTGCTGAAGAATTAAAGGATTTATTTAGTCTTGATGAATTAGTTGATGCTTTATTTGATGCTAAAGCCCTTAAAAATGCTGGGTATGATGCCAATACTCTTAAGGGAGCGGGATTCGGCATTCAACAGCTGAAAGATGCAGGATTTACATTACCACAATTAAAGAGTGCTTTTTCTGCCACAGAATTTGGTGCTGGTGGTATTAGCTATGACGATGCAAAAGCCGCAGGATATGGACTAAATGATTTAAAGCCAGTACTCGAATATGCATCTCGAGCACAACAAGAACAAGCTGCTATCGACGCGGCCGCGGCCGCTGCGGCAGCCGCAGCACGTGTAGGCAATGGAAATCCTTATGGCGCTGCAAGTCAAACCTCTGGCAAAATTAATAAAGGTGATAAAGGAAATCAAGTTCGTTCAATTCAATGGGCTCTTAAACAAATGGGATATTACCATAACTCTATTGATGGAGATTTTGGTAATAATACGAAAAATGCAGTTAAGGCATTTCAAAGAGCTACTGGTATTAGTCAAGATGGAGTGGTTGGAAATCAAACACGTAAAAAATTTGCGGTTTATGGTTATAAAACCGGTGGTCTTGCTGATTATACCGGTCCAGCTTGGCTCGATGGTACCCCATCAAAACCAGAGCTTGTACTTAATCCAACAGACACAAAGAATTTCCTTGCACTTCGCGACGTATTAAGTAGTGCAATGAAGTCAACTAGCGCGGTTACAAATTCATATGGCGGCGACGTAATGTATGATATTAATATTCATGTAGATAAGATTGAAAAAGATTACGACGTAGATAGAGTAGTAGATAAAGTTAAAAAAGAAATTACAAAAGGCGCCAGTTATAGAAATGTAACGCAAGTTAGAAACTTTAAATAAGCAATAAAAAAAGAGGACTATTAAGTCCTCTTTTTATTTGTCTTATTCCATAAAAGGCATAAGTACTTCTAGCTCATCTGGTGTACATTCTACATCTTCTCCAAGGTCTGCAAGGGATAGGCCATAATTCTCAATCTGTACTTCCAGATTCTGGAGGTCTTCAAGTGCCTGATTACACTCATCAACCATGCCATCTTTAATCATAATCTGATTCCCGTCCTCACTAAAAACAAGTTGGTCATTATCATCTTTCTTTGCGTACTTGTTAACGATTTCCTGGAATTTTTCTACATAATATTCGCCTTCTACCTCAACTGCTTTCTTAATTTTATTTAACTTATAAGCTCCCTTAAGTGGAAGAGATGTTTCCGCAAAGAAATCTCCATTATTTCTAAAAGCAATTATTTGGTCCATTGTTACATTAACCATTAACTAACCTCCATTATTCCCAATCGAATATTTCGACTTTTTTCTTATGTGTTTCACTTATATATTTACCGATACCAATAGCATCAGCCACGTCATCAGAAACAGATACATCAAACCATTCTTTTACTCTCATTTGCATAGAGCGTTTTCTGTCTGCTCGTGCGCGTCCCTTGACTCCACAATGAGAGCGCCACGTAGCAGGTGGTACGATTACATAATCGGCTTTCTGTTCTGCACATGTAGCCATTAATATACCTTGTAATCGTGCGAGTGTTTGATAAGTTGTTACTCCAACGGTTTTATTGTTTAATTGTTGTAATTGAATACCTTCAATACCTATAATATCAGGTTTCCAATTAGCGATTAACTGTATAAGCCAGTTTTTAATTTCAATATCACGCTCAATTTCATCATCCGCGATCGCCTCAAAAGTACCAGCATAGATAAGTTCTCCATCATCAAATATAGAATAACCAGTAATATGAGTAGCCTGGTCTAATCCAATTGAACGCTGTTTATCTTTTTTCTTTGGGATAATCTTATCATCGAAATAAGTAAATTGATTTTTAATGCAAATAGGACATTCCCACTTGTCCCTAACCTTTTTATACGGCAGAAACACATGATGTCCTTCTTCACATATAAATTCAAGAGTTGAATCTAAATTCTTATATTCTTCTGATATAAGTTCCCAATTATGTTCTATCGCCGCCTTTCTTACATCATCAAGATATATTTTAGCCAATCGTACCTGTAGAACCGAATCCGCCTCCGCGGTCTTCGCCAATTTCTCCTACAGATTCCACTTGCACGAATTCTGCCTTTGGAACTTGAACTAATCGCATTTGTGCGAATCTCTGACCCGGCGCGATTGTATAAGATTCTCCATGTAATATGGATTTAATGTGTATGTTACCGGTGGAATCAAATTCGTAGTCGATATCTTTGAAAGGTGGCTCAATGTTTTCCACGATGACTCCAATTTCATCACGGTATCCGCTGTCAATGAGTCCAGGAGTGTTTGCAATTCGAAGTTTAGTTTTTGCCGACTGACCACTCCTAGGTTGGATAAGTAAAGCATATCCCTCTGGGATTGCCGCCTTAATACCTGTTGGTATAATAACCGTTTCGCCTGGCGCGATTGTATATTCATCTGGAGAATATATATCCATCCCAGCATCTGTATCGTGAGCGTAAGTTGGAATATCGGTTCCTTCGGTAAGTTCGCAGGGTATACGCACCACTCGATTCATTGTATTGATAGTTTCTTCCAGTTGATTACTAACCATTGTATAGATTTCTTTAAGAAAATCCTTCTTTGGTTCACTTAAGAAATCAATTGAGTTAATTGCTTCGAGCGCAGTTTCAAAATCAGCCCTTGCGGCTTCTTTTGTGTAGCCCTGCGCGATAGCAAGTGTTCTAAACTCTGTAATACTTTCGGGCTCACGAAGCGTTTCTGCAAATAGTTGTAAGAACTGCGGTCTTAACTCATTAAAAGAATCATCATCAAGACTCATAAGTGATTCAAACATATCAAGACCACCGATAAGGTCGATTGCATCTTGATTGTCTTCATAGAACTGTTGGAGCTCTTCATCAGATATTTCAGAATCAAATGTGTCTTCTTCGATAATTTCTAAACCTTTCTTTTCTTCATCATTCATAATCGTCCCAAACTCCTCCAAGTACTTTAGTTATTTTACATACCCAAACCTCTCCAATAATTTCACCTTTGGCCTTCTTTGTTTTATAGGTATATCCATTGGCGCCGAGTATATATCCTTCGCTATGAGAATCTTTACGTGCCTTCTCAATCAGTGCAATAGCTTCTTCTTCGGTGTCAACAACAAATTCATCTGTCTGCTTAATTAATCTCATCATTATTCTCCTATTGTTATAAGTTCTCCGCTATAAGGAAGTGTTTTAATCCAGTCGCAAAAATCTGTCCACTCACGCAGTTTATGATTCTTACGCTGGAAATATATATTACGTAGATTCGCATAGGACATTGTCACAGTACGAGTCTGCAAATATGCACTTGGAAGTATTTGTATAAGTGCGCGCCAGTAAGCCTTATCGCCAGTTTCAAGAAACTTTAAACGTAAATTTTCACACATTGTAACTATGTCTTCTACATAATCTTCAAATCTATATTCCCATCCATCAGAATGTGGAGCAGTACCTGAAGCTACAATAAGGTCAAGCCCATCGAATTCAAACATTTCTTTTGTAATTGGAATTGATGAAAGTTTATGCATTGTAGATGTGGAGTTTGCGACCGTGCCTACTTTATAAGTATCAAACTCTTTCCCATTTGTGGACTATCTTTTACTATATTTCTATAGGATACCATTTCGGCATTTAAGATGCTTCGTTTCCTAAAACATCGCTACGTATCAATAGTAGCCCTACTCCCCTGCCCAGAAGGTGGAGGGGATAGTCTCTACAGGTTCATAATTATAACAAATCTTTTAAAGAGTATTTCATATTAAATGGAATGATAACTAATCGAATATTATGTTTTTTACAATATTCTTGTTTAAGTTCATCATGTTTAGTCATGATTTCAAAATTATTACCCCAGTCTCCATCTGGTTGAATATAATGCTGTTTACCATTATATTCTATTAAATGGGATAATTTATGATTACTATTAAAAATAGCAAAATCAAAACGTAGATGGCCGCCGTTTAAGCCAAATAAATCTGGAAAGGTGTATTGTGTGGCAAATTCAATATTATTTTCTTGTAACATCTTAGCAATATTTTGTTCATTTAAAGAGTGAACACATCCGCAACTTTTAACATAACCTGCACGAATAGACGAGCCACGAGTAATAAAATAATTACCACAATGTTTACACATACATCTCCATAGCGCTGTTCCTTGTTCGTCTGACCCTGCGCGAGAAATAATTTTTAAGTTTTCATCCTCATAATTAGACATATCAATGGTATTATTAGAAGCTTTTTCTTTTTGTAAGCATCCACAAGATTTTGTATGTCCATTATTTAAATTGCGAGTATCTACATCCAATTCATTTCCACAACGACATTTACAGTGCCACTTGCCGCCTTTTATATAAAACATTGGTGTTAAATACCCAAATTGTTTACCAGTAATATCTACTCTTGGTTTTGATTTTCTAGTTTGTTTTTCCATTCTATTTTCCTCCTTCTACTTATAAGTAGAAAAAGGTTTCTTACTCTTTAAGATTTTGAAACTTTTATGTTTCCCACGGGATTCTATGGGTAGTTCCCCGTTAGCCGCTCATGCGACCCCTACCGATAAGTAGGAAAAGTATTTCATTGGCAGAAAGAATTACCTACCAATACAATGGCGCCGTTATATCGACCGACACAAAGATTTGTCTCATAAATTTAGCGTGTTCATTTCCTGCTAAAACTAACCTCTGTGCCAAATTAAGGTCGCCCGGTCCAATAAAAGCAACTTCATAAACATGGTTATGCTCATCTACTCGTAAAATACCTTCAGTGCTTAGCCATTGTTCATACTTTTCTAATACATTATAATACTCATTATAGTCTTCCATATCATGACTATATTCTTCGAGTCCGCGCTCTCTACGTTTAATATTCTCGTTTTCAATCCATGCATCACAAACATCAGTTAATGAGTCATCATCAAAAATACTGACTAAACCAAAACAGCTATCAGACTTATCCCATGAGTTCATGGGGTTGCGCATACCTCTGATACTACCTTCAAAATTATAAACATGTGTATTTTCAAATTTCATATAAAGACTCCTTTCTTCATTTTCTATATATATATTATATCAGAAAAAAATTTTTTTGTCAAAATTTAAAACGCCGGATTACTCCGACGTTTTGTTGCTACCATCTTTTAGTCCTTCAGTATAACCTAAAGTATATTGTCTACGCATTTCTTCTTTTATATTTTCAAAAGCTTTAGGAAAACAACTACCAACTAAAAATTCAAAAGATATTTCTTTCATATTTAATTCTTTAACTTTTTTATGAAGTTTATGAAATTTCTCATAACTTACATGTAAATCATCAATCATTTTTTATCTCCCAATGATTATTTTTTCTTATCCATATACGTTGATTGCGGCTTCCCCTTAGTTGTAAAGATAAGTCTTTTTCTTTTTCGATAAAAGGCCCATCAACTAATATGTCAATTGTATTTAATATATTTAATAGGTTTTCACTAGGCTGAACCATTAGTTCTTCATAAGTATAGCCTGTCCATAGAATAATTTCAATAGTTGGATATGCATGACGTACTGCGTCAATAACTTCCCAAGTCATATCTATGTTTTGTGCCGCCAATGGCTCGCCACCTAATACTGAAAAATTACGATTAATGTTATTGGCTGCGATTGCTTTAATAATATTCCATTTTACTTCGGGAGTGTAAGGTACACCCCCATGAAAATCCCAAGTTTCTTCATTAAAACAGCCTGGACAGTGGTGCGGGCAGCCTTGTACAAAAAAACTGACACACACCCCATGTCCGTTGACAACATCATTCGGTATTATTGCACTATATCTACTCATTTACATACTCCCATCTAAAGCCGCCACAATGTTTTAATTTACCTTTACAACATTTTGTAATGGCACTACTATCTATTTTTAAAGTTGTCGCTGCTTCTTTAATACTATCAAAGGTATTGATAATATTATTATTATCATCTTTTTGATATACTTTTAATTTTCCACCTTGACGACTTTTATATGGTTTTATAATTTTAGTATCGTCTACTATTTTAAATTGATAGTTTTTAGTGGATAATCTATATCCTTGTAAAATACCATAAATAGCACTACGAGATACTCCAATAGCTTTTGCGGCCTCAGTAATATTAGGATAAGTAGTAATATAATTACCTTCTAAATCATATAATTCTATTGGTTTTCCTAAATGAATATGACTTTCGTCTCCACCTAATGTAGAATTATATCCATTATAATAACTATCATAATAAGCAATCCAATATTGCTCTCTTTGATTTAATAATTCTTCATTACATTCTTCAATAATTTCGAAAGTAAAATTTTCTATTCCATACTTTCTCATTGCTTTATAAATCACCATATTATAATCCTTACAATTAGGATTATTATAATTAGATTTATGACCGCGCCATCTATTCGGAATATCTTTAGATAATCCTATATATACATGATGGTTTATTAAATTTTCAATTTTATAAATTCCACTAATCATAACATTAATTTTTTACTATGTTTAAATCTATCTTCTGTTTCAGCTATTTTACCCTTATTAAAAGCTGTTTTATAATCACCAGTTAAATATCCGGTTACCCTACGTAATCTTTGAATGTTCTTAGACCCACACTCTGGACATTCGTTATCAATTTCACCTTGCCAACCACAATCAAGACAAGTATCTGCAGGTACGTTCAAAGCAAAATATGGTATATCTTTATCCATTGCATAGTTAACAATTTGTTCTAAAGCTTCAAGATTTTTTAATACAGCACCTTCAAGCTCAACATAAGTAATACAACCGGCGCTTGAATATCCTGTGAGTTCAGATTCAATATCTATCTTATCAAATGGCGAAATTTCTTTCCATACAGGTACATGCATTGAGTTGGTGAAGTAATCTCTATCACTGATATTTGGAAGCTTTCCAAAGTCTTCTTGGAACTTCTTCATAGCTGTATAACAAAGATTTTCGGCTGGAGTATAGTATACTCCAAAGTTTAATTTATAAGTTTGCTTAAATTCAGCGCACCTATCTTTGAAAAGTTGTTCAATGCGTTTAGCTAATTGCATACCTTTTTCTGTAGTATGGTCGCAACCAATAAGAATTTGCAGACATTCAGCTAATCCAAGCTGACCAATTACAATTGTACCATGCTTCAGCGCGGAACGAATACCCTCTTCTGGTATATATCCCTTCATTGTGCCATTTTCATACATAAACTTTGCGGAGGATGGGCTTTGAGAACATATATACTCAAACCTCTCAAGTAACATATCCTTTGCTTCGTGAATTTTCTCATCAAGTAAAACCATAAAGTCTTCAACATTTCCTGCCTCCATAGCCAAAGTTGGCAAAATTATTGTGACAGGGCAAATATTGCCTCTACCATCCTTGAGTTGTCCGAATCCGTTTATGTCGTATCCGTTAGCAGTTCTACACGTGTTAACCTAATGTTACCATTAGCACTGACTATATGTTCCACCTTTCGGTGGCCTCGCGCTTGGAGTTAGTGCCTATCTCTAACTCTACTCCCTTACACTCATCAGGGATAGTCGATACACCTTATTCTTCATAATATTCAAATATCCAAGTATTTTTAAACGGAGATTTAATTTGACCGTTTAATCTAGTAGTAATTGAAGTTTTGCCATTCTTGATTCCACATGCTTGCGCACAAGCTATAACAGTATCAAAAATGTCAATTTCACCAGTTTTAATATTGGTTCGTTTTACTTTTCGTGCCATTGGATTTTTAGCACCAAGTTTTGTTTGACGAATTTTATCTTTAATAATATTCATTTCTTCTTTAGTTTTAGATTGATAAGTATTACCGCCACATTTAGAAATAGCATCAGTTTCATTATATCCTTTATTAACCGAGTCATAAAAACGAATCCAATACTGTTCTTTTTTATTTAACTCATCTTGTGTTTCGGCATTATCAATAACTTGAAGTTTAAAACTTTGTGGGCCATATTTTCTAATGGCTCTAGCGAAATGAGTATCTAATATGTTATTTAAAGCATCATTAATATGCCTGTTAAACCTATATTCTACAGGACGAGTTGTTTGTCCTATATAAACTTTATTGTTTTGAATATTTGTTATTATATATATTTCTCCAATAATCATTAATAAGTCTCCTTTTTAATGAATATTATGAAGAATCTTGGCACGGTCTCATCCACTAGGGACCTAACCGTTAGCCACTATTGTGACACCCGCGGGCGCGGTTCACGAGGTTTTAGATGGGCTATAGTTTACGCTTACCCATCGTTGAGAAATATGTGCTAGGGTCGTTGCGGTCATATCCCGCGTTGCCCGACCAATCTACATTGGCATAGTTTGGATATAAGCGTTTTGCTGTTGATTCAAGAGCAAGTTTATATAAGTCATAATTTGGGGTACCTGGTTTATCATTGACACCTTTCATATATTGGAAGATTCCACAAGGGAAAATTGCCGTTTTGTGAAGTTTGCCAACTCCTTTGATTGAGCCTTCGAGAAGAGCTTTAATAATCATGCGGCCCTCTGGAAGTGTGCATGTGCCGTAATTAATTGATGTGAATGGTAGCTGATTGCCGCTGCGCGATTGAAGGGTATTAAGGTTATGATACATTCCTTCAACTGCTTGAGCGATTTCTTTTTCTGTCATATCCATGGCATATTTATATGCTTTAGACTTTATTTTAAAAATATCATCATCAATGGATAACTCTACCATTGTATAATTATTCCAATAAGAAAAATCTTCTTCAATATAGGTAAGTCCATCTTTAAAATGCTTATAAAAACTTTTTCTTACATATGGAACCATTGTCCAATCAAGATGTGATGCACTTACTCCACCAAATTGTTGAAGCGACTGAAGCTGGAACAGAACGGCTACTAACTGAAATGCTGTATTAACTGAATTGGCTGGTCTTACATCTGTTTGTCTTGTGTTAAATCCATTGGCAAGTAAATCATCAAATGGAACTGTTAAACAGTTATGCATCCCCAGAATATAAGCATCAAGGTCATGAATATAAATCTCATTATTTAAATGATTATTACGAGCCATTTTTGAAACAAGATTATCAAGTGCATACTGTTTAAAAATAACCGAATCTGCCTCACCTCTGCGGCCGCCGAATGAGTATTCGTCAACATTAGCATTTTGATTCTGTACGTCGGTTGCGGCTAGCTTAACAGCGACGCGGTCCATCATTTGCGTATTCCACTCACGTTCACGATTTCTGTCTTGTCTATAACGGATATATGCCCTTGCCACATCTTTACGTTTTGTAGACATAAGTCCGTTTTCAACCAAGTCTTGAATTTCTTCTACTGTTAAAATTTTATTGTTTTCTTTTTCAATAAAAGTAGCTATATTATTGGCTTTATCTATTGCATAGGTAGAGATTTCTCCATCAATTTGTTCAAAAGCTTTTAATATAGCATTAACGATTTTGTTTTTATTAAATTCAACTATTCTTCCGTCTCTTTTTTTAATATATTGCATTTATCCCTCCTAAGTAATTAAAAATATATTAAGGATTGATTTTTTCGCCACAATAAATACAAACATCATTTTCATATTTGTGTGGACAAATAGACCTAAGATATTCATTATCTTCCATATACTTTTGTACTTCCGGTTGAAGAATGAATATAGATGGGTCTATTAATGACTGGATTTTTTGATTGTTGAAATTAATTTTATCTCTAATTTCGTCACCTGTCATTTCTTACTTCACCTCCACGATATTCATAAAAGTCTTTGAATAAATCATAATTATTTTCTCTTACAAAATTAAAAATCTTTTGTATAGACTCTTTCTCTAATATTGGCTCTTTTATGTGATATTGTTTAATGGCGGCATAACAGTAGCTATATAGTGTTTCAAAAGGTTCAACCGTATTGAAGAACGCAGACCTTCTTTTAACTACTAAATGCTGTGTATATCTAGCAATTAATTTCATTACGTTTTTCCAGTCATCATCAATGAGAGAGTTCTCATTATATATAAGTGGAAAAACGATATGATAACTTCGTAAATTTATGATGTTGCGAAAAATACGTTGAATACCACCATTGATTAATTCTTCATTAGTGTAGCAGTTGGTTAAGTCAACAGATAGTTGTTGATAAGCCGCTGAAGTTTGCATTACTTCGGTCATTTCTGGGATATATGACTCATCTATTAAACCCTGGTGAGTTAGAGAGAAATAGGTTCCCATTGGCTGAAGTTCTAACCAAGATATTAAATCTGTTTTATTGTTTACGATGACCGGATACTTCATACCTACTCGGCGGCCAAGCGAATTGGATATCCAATCAGTTAGATTATCTTTAATTAGTACTAATGCGCCATCAACATTGTTTAAATTATAGTCATGAAATATAATTCCAAAGTTGTCGCTGTCATGCCGAAATTGTTTTTCAAAGTCTTTCCAAACAGTACTTCCATCAAGAGAAAGTCTTACATGTTCAGCGCGGCGCATTGTACTTAAAGCATTTTTATTGTAACCGTGTGCCAATTTTGGATTTAAACTACCGTATAATGATATATCGGGTTTCATGCGCTCTATATCTAATGGAAGTGGCTTATATTTATCTCCGTCGAAGGCGCGGCCGCCATATTCGACGTTCGAATATGTAGGTAACTGCGTATATGGATTATAGAAGTCTTGACGTACAATAAAATGGTTGTATCGGTTAGGGGAATAGCTGGGCGCTAACCCAACTATTTCCCGTTTGCGTTTGTAATAAGAGGATAATTTCATTAGTTCCAAATTATAAAAAGGAATTGGATAGTATGGAAGGTCTGCATCATATAATCCATAACTCATTGTTTATCCTCCACCGTCCAATAAAAATCTTTATAAGGTTTAGAATCATTCAAGCGGCGCTTAATTCCACATAAAATAGTATTATATTGTACTTCTGGGTGAAACTGGTGAAAATATTCAGCGGCTTCTTTAATACTGTTAAATGTGTTTATAAGATTATGGTTTAAATCATATTGCTTAGTGATTCTATTTGAGGTTAAACGCTTACGAAAATCACTAGTATGTATATTATTACTTTGCATATATCCTTGAATTGTTGCCTCGGTTGTCCCTAAAATGAAACCTACCTCTTTGACTTTATACCCCTCTTTTAAAAGAGGAATTATTTGGGCTTTATCATAATCATTATACCCTTTTCTAATTGGATAACTTTGCCCTTGAATGCGCCAAGCTAAGCCATAATTTATACGCCCAATTTGCTCCGCAGACAAATTAAACTGTTCTCCAATTTGTTTATAAGTTTTATTGGTGGTTTGTAATTGATTAATAATATTTTTATAACGCTGTGGAATAGATAAGTTGGTATAGTGAGTCTCTGGTTTGTTAATATTATAGCCATAAGGAAGATAAGCATTATATAAATCTATATAATAATCTTCTTTATAAGGTAATTCATCAATTTCACATTCTTCTAATATAGAAAATTCAAACTTATCTATTCCATATTTACGAATTGCTCGATATAGAGGATAGTTTTTTGTTTTACTATCGCATCTATGTTGGTTCCATCTATTTAAAATATGCTTGCTTTGCCCCACATAATTTTTTCCGTTTACAGTGTTGTGTATTAAATAAATACCAGTAATAATAGTAGTATACATTATTCCGCCTCCGCGCGCTCAGAAGTAGTTTCTATTGTTCCGTCCTCTCGTATATAAGTGATTTTTTCTACTAATGAGTATGGAGTTTTGGAGTATTTTTTAGCTAAAAAATTCGTTTCGTCTTTTTTAATTCCAGTTACAATTATTTTATTTCCTCGGCTAAAATAACTTTTTTCAACTACTTTTTTAGTACCATCCGCGCGCCGTATAGATATTTGCTTGTCATAATGTGTGAATGCATCACCGAATATCTTTACGGTTACTACGCTATCATTTGTTAATAAGGTAACCGTTTTTTTGTTTTTATCTCTATCTAACACCGTTCCCGCAATGCGACAAATTTTAAACATCGGAATTCTTCTTCCATCTTTTGAAGGAAAAGTATAGTCAACTATTGGTTCATTAGGTAATTTATTGAAACTACTTATTCCATATAAACTATTTTTAAGCTTTTTTAATTCATGGTCGTGGATATAACATGAAATCGAATCCATTTCCCACTGACTTATGTTACCTAAACAATATTTGTCCCATAAGTCTTGTCTTAATCTATTGTTTACTTTATTTAATAATTCTTCATTGTTTTTTTGAATAAATGGACGAATTATATCCATTTGCTTTTTATATATTTTATCCCAATCAGTTTGTTTAATTTGAAATATATATTGAGGTTCAGAACTAACCATTAATAAATCCATATCAAAATTATATGAGTAAAAGCCTAATGCTATATCATCTAATCCATATGAATTACCAAATTTAAATTTTTTCAAATACTTATTAAAATTGTAAACTCTACATTGTAAATCGTATTCTTCTGGAATCAAGCCAAAGTCAATTAACATCTTCATATTTTGAAGTGTAATACGCTTTTTCTTATCTGCAATCAAATCTATATACACATTCATTGCTTTTATACGGTCGCCGCCATATAATCCATCGAATGCGCCCGACTTAATCAAATTAATCATCTGCGGTTTATTAATTTTAATTTTACTTAAAAAATCTTCAATATTCTTATATGGACGATTCTCCATTATTTGCTTTACAATTTCATCGCCTACTTTTGTAATACCACTTAATCCATATACGATACGATTATTATCTATATCTGGCGAAAATGTATATTTTGATTGATTTATATCAGTTGCAACAATTGATACGCCCTCATGACTCATTTTTCCAATAGCTGTAGCAATCTTACCATAGTTTGCACTTTTTGCTGGTTTCTTTTTGGACTTAGATTCAGATATATCGGATTCATCTTCATCATCGTCATCACTGTCTTCAAATACTCCCATTGATAAGTCATAAGTGGTTTCCCCAACATCTTCTCTATCTGTTCCTTCGTCATCATCTTCACTTTCTTTTTCTGCGCCACCGCTATCAGAGATAAGACACGCGCAATCCCACAAAATCGTTGGATATTTATATGCAAGATTTAATTCCTGTAATCCAATTAACGAATATGCTAATGTATGTGATAGGTTAAATCCATATCCTTTTGACATCGCGATTAATACGTTCCATACATAAGTACATAACTTTTCATCTAAACCTTTTTCTTTTATTGTTTTAAAATACTCATCGGTTAACTTATCATATTCTGCTGGATTCTTTTTCGCAATTGATTTTCTTAACTTATCCGCCCAAGTCAGATTAAATCCACCTAGCTCTGGGAGCTGAACCAATTGCATGAACTGTTCTTGTGCAATACACAAACCATATGACGTACTCAATACTGGTTCAAGAATTTCTTTAGCTTCGGCGCCGAGTCCATATTTCTTTAACTCATAATCCCAATCGCTTGGGTGTGCTTTAAAACGCGCAAGCTTATTAACTGGCATTTCTCCACCCTTTTCTGTCGCCATAAGACGAATTGCAGAGTTGAGAATTGCCAAGTCATCTACTGATGTTGGTTTCATCGCTGCAATTCCGCTTATTCCAGACTGTTTCTCCATTTGGAATAAACTCATTACCTTATGATTCCAACACATCTCCCACATTTCTTTACTATCTCTTTCGAGATTGTAAATACCAATTATTTTTTCATATGTTTCTTTTAATGTGGCTTCTCTTTCCTCATAACCATATTCACAAATTAAATCAATACAGTTATGAATTTTATCAAGTGCTTCTACTGAAAGAATATCGTATTTAATAAGTCCTGTATCTTCTGCATCATGAAGGTCGAACTGTGTAATAATTTCGCCTTTTGGCGCACGCATAAGTGCGGTTGACTCTGTAAACGGTTCATCAACAAAAATTACACCACCTGCGTGGATACCGCAACCATTTATAAGTCCTTCGATACCCTGCGCGACTCTCCATACCTCTGGATAATTCTCTTCCATTTCAGTTCTAAACTGAACCGATGCGCTCATTCCGTTGTCTGGGTCACCATAGAATGTTTGTTTGAGAGTTCGAAGCTGTCCTCTATCTGCTTGGATAAATGAAGATAGATATGCAGCTATATCATTGTCAATTCCAAGACCACGACAAGCTGTTTGAATTGCCGACTTTGACTTCTCTGTCTTCAAAGTTAATACGTTCGCAACCCTATCTTCTCCATAAATATTACGGAATGACTTCAATACTTCTGCGCGCCGGCCGCCCTCGATGTCAATATCTACGTCAAGAACCGATACACGCTCTGGATTTAAGAATCTCCAACGCTTTGTCTGACTCTTTTCTCTTAATGGATTTATCTGTGTAATACCTAACAGATATAATAATATAAATCCTACTCCTGAGCCTCGGCCGCAACCGACGAGAGTTCCTGCATCCCAACACGCATCAATTATGTTTTGAAGATTTAAAAAATATGCACTCCATCTACTTCCATTTACTTCTGATGAAATCCATGTATCTTCAAGACACGCATTAATTTCATCTAATGTACGTTTATTTTGAAATTCATGATATTTACTTATTTTATATATAATTGCTTCTGCTAAACGACGGTCTTCAGAATACTCTGAATTCCAAAAATTCTTTAAAAAAGGAACCCTTTCTCCCCAATATGTTATGGCCCAATTCCAATCAAACATATTATACGTTTTCCAATTTAATCTTGGAATTTTTAATGGCTTCATTAACGAATAATCTTCACACTTATCTCTAATTTCTTCAATTGTCTGATAAGCTGATTGAAGAACTTCTTCACCCATTTCCTTTTCCATATATTCGCGCACTTCTTCATCACTCATAAGATAGGTTGTTGCATAGAAATCGTCGACCTCTCTATCTCCTTGTTGTGAGTTTAAAAATGCTTTATGAATTGGTCTATCTGCCTTTTTCAAATAATGGGCATCATTCGTTATTATATACTTAATTCCTAACTCTGCGCCCAGCTCAACAAGTTTATGATTCACATAAATCTGGTCTTTATTAAACGATGGCTGCATTTCAAAATAGAAATCGTCTACTCCAAAAATACTCTGCATCTGTTGAATCCATCTTTTGATTAAATCCATCGAAGGCGCGCCAGTATCTCTATTACGGATAAGCTGAGTCGGAAGGCATCCTCCCAAACATGCCGTACATCCAATTACATGACCTGGATTAGCTCCAATTATATCAATTAAATCTTGATAATAAGTCGGAACTCTTCTCATTCCACGAGTTACATAACTCTTCATCCATGCACGCGAAGAGACCTCGCGGATTTGTTTATGTCCCTCAAGGTCTTTTGCAAGTAATATGAAATGAAAATATCTGTCTGTTTCTTTTTTATAATTTTGATTATTTAATCCGTTTCTTACAAGATAAATTTCGTTTCCTCTAATAAGTTTGAAATTCGGATTATTTTTCTTGATTTTATTATAATATTTTTCTGCACGAATGTGCGATGCGATTGTGTCGTGTTCGGTAATTGCTACTCCACTATGACCCAATTCGATTGCGTAATCTATAAGACCCTCGACCGTGTTTATGCTATCGCGCAAACGAAAGTTCGAAAAATCTGTGTGATTATGCAGACTTAAAGGGTATCTTAGTCTATCCATTCACATTTACTCCTTTTCTTTTATTTTATATTATAATTATATCAGATTTTTATTAATTTGTCAAATTAAAATAGTCTTTATATAGAAAATATATTTCTAAATCTTCTTTTGAAGGATAAATCCAGCCATCGTGTATTCCAATACACAAATATCGTAAATTAGTTTTATATTGAGCTGGCATTGGATAAAATCCACCAAATTCAATTGTGGGGTATTTCTTTTTAAATAAGTTAAACATAACTAAAATACCTTTGTCATATAATATAATTCTAAATCTTTTTTAAAATTTTCATATTCAAGTTGTAATTGTTCTATTTTATTCTTCCATTCTTTAGCTTCATCAATTCTACCTTGTCGATAGCCTTCTTCATAAACTTGACGCAGATGATAACCTTCTTCAAAAGCTTTATGTAAACCATCTGTAATATTATTTTTATCACAAGTTATTATTGCCATAGCTAACCTCATTAATCAGTAATTAATTTTTCTCTTAAAGAAAAATTCATAGTATGATATTTTTTATATGTCATATAAATATAGAAATATCCAAATAATGCTCCTACCAATGTTGAATATCCTGCATATAATGGTTGTCCTTGACAGCAAGCTATTACATAGAATTTACAATCGGTTGGTTTGGTCATATTTAACTGTTTCATAATTAATACCCTGCTTGTTGCCATTTACATTTTGGACATTTATAAGTATATTGTGGTGGATAACTTGTTAAAACCAAACTCATATTTTTATATATAAAATCTCCACAGTTTGGACATTCTATGTCTGTTTTTATCCATGTTTGATTGTCATTAAAAAGAAAATGCTCTCTTTGTCTTTCTGCTTGATAATCATACCAGTTCATAATTAAAACCCCAATGTTCCATCTTCAATTTGATAATTACTTATAAAAATTTGTGGAGTATAATTCCCCATCCACTCATTTAAATTTGCTCTACCAACGACTTCTAATTTTACATCGCCATCATACTTTTCCAATTCTTCAATAAATTCTTTCGCATGAAACTTCATATAAGCAATCCCAAACTTGGTAATTTTAACTGTATCTTGGTTCTTGCCCATAATCTGTATATCACGCTTTGTTATATTAATGTCTTTAATATGAATTAAAGGCTCATTATTTTGCTGACCCCAAATATCTTCATGGCTTGCGATATCTACAATTAAATCTTCAATATCTGTATCTGCAGCGATTCTTTCGAAGTTCACTTCATACCATGACTCACCAAAATCTACATTTTCAAGTTCTTTATTTGCATATTCATGGAAAGCCGCTAAATTCTTATCTAAAATACCTATGCCGCACGCATTATCATGGCCCGCAGTAAAGGTGAAATAACCACTATTATCCATGAAGTTCTTAAAAGATGTAAGTTCCGATTCATTTAAACCCCTGCTTGACCCTTTAATTTCGCCCTCATCATTAAGACGTGCCACTATGGTTGGCTTCTTATACTTCGCGCTCAACTTCATAGCAACAAGTCCATTTAACTCCGGTGGAAATTGGTCATCTTCTTCCAACCTAACAAATAATACTTTATTCGAAAGTAAATCGTGTTTTGCAATTTTAATTTCAAGTTCTTCAACTGCCTTATCGAGTATGCGATTCTGCTTCGCACGCGCATTTGTACACTCGCGCGCAGATTCAATTGCGACTTCTTCGTAGGTTCCCTTTGCACCACGCTTATGAGATTCTACCATTGCATGACCGTCGATAAAGGCTTGAAAACAGCGTTGTTTTTCGTCTTCTGCGCCAGCTCTAATCATCGCATTGATAAGTGGAGTTATATAGAAGGCTACGCTAATTGGATTGACTTTGCCGCCCATTGAGAAGGATTGTTTTTCGCATAATGCTTTAAAGAAATAATTTTTGATATTAGCAAGTCCTGTGTGTACGATATATCTATTCTCAAGCGATAACATCGACATCATATCACTTATCAAACCAAGTGCAGCCAGGTCGATAAATTCATCTGCATAAGAAGTGCCTTCACACCTATCTACATATCTACAAAACTGCCATGTTACACCCGCGCCGCATAAATCTTTATTTTTATAGTCATCAGACAACTGATTATTAACGATAACAGCATGCGATGAGAATTTAGTATCTGGCTCTACTATATGGTGGTCTAGAATAAGAAATTGCGGTATTATTTCATCCTTCTCTCTTGAAGATACTATTTTTTCCATATATTCATAATCATTACTTCCTGCATCTGGAAGCACTACGTAAGAAGGATAAGTATTAGCTACTTCTTCATATGTATCTGAAAGACCATGACCTTTTGCATTATGAAGAATTGGTACTATATTTACTTCTTGATTGAATTTACGTAGATATTGTATGAATATGGCGGCCGAGGTAAATCCATCTACATCACTATCTACGACGACTGTAATTGTTTCGTCTTTTGAAGCAACTGTCATATTTTTAAACATTGCCCATGCGCGGTCTATATTAGTGAGCCATTTTGGATTTTGCAGATAGTCATCGTTTGGTACTTCAAGGAAGTATTTAATTTCGTCTTCGCTTAACCCGCGCTCTTTAAGTAACTCAATTGTATAGTTGTTTCTTATGTCTTTATTTACAAGTTTAGTCTTCATTCGCATCTCCTACGTATTGTTTACATTTATTCATCAATAATCCAGACCACACTAGTCCTTGTATGAAACCTTGTTTAAATTCTGGATTAGTATATGACATACTAGCTAAAATTTCTTCATATTTTTTTGACCCAATAAAGTCTAAAATGTAAGAAGCATATTCTGTTGTTTTAATATAATTGCACATCTTCATTAAAACCAAATCTCCTTATTCATATCGTGTTCTTCCTCATCTGCATTATTAATTATATCTATTAGTACAGATAAATGTTTAAGAATAGTTCCTGCTGAACATGCACTTGAAGAATCATCAATAGATTTTATCATATGTCCTAAATTATATTGGATAAGACTAACTATATTTATTAATTGTTCTCTTTCTTTATTTGTTATCTTCATTTTATTACCTCATATTTAAATTATTCCTATTTTACGTGCATGTCTTACGTCAAATTTTAAATGATTTTTTGTTTGTATAATGTAATCGGCATTGTCTATTAAATAAGCCACTATTTTAAAATTATTATTTAATAATACATCGCATCCAATACGCGTATGGAAATAATTTAACAAATCATTAATAGAACCACAGCAACTTAATAAATAACTTTCTTTATAACATTCTTCTATTGTTTTTGTGCTAAGAATGGATGATTTTCCATCTCTTGTAAACCATGGACCATTTCCTTGTTCATCTTCAAATCTATATACTTCTATCATTTTACTCTTACTCTCCTTCTATAAAGCTTCCAAAAGATTTCACTTCCTTTATCCGTCGGTGAATCTTTCATATCTAACAAGTTTTCTCTATCGTATATAAATGAAAAGTCACAATAGTTCTGATATTTCTTTCCTATTTGCCACAGCTTATTAAAATAGTCTTCACTACCAAGCAACTCCTCTTTATCAAAACAAATTACGACTTCGCGCGGGTGTGCGGTTTGCATCAACAGTTTTAAAGCGTGTTTATTAAACTGACTTCCGCATACTGCGGTCGAGCAGTTCGCAAAATCCCACCCCTCCATTTGGAGTACAGATTTTTCTGCCTCTACCAAGAAACACGTACCCGTTCGCTTTATGTTGTCTTTAGTCCAGTTCAATCCATACAGATTCAACGACAATGGATGACTATACCATTTACCTTCAATTTGTACAGGCATATACTTACCCACATTCTCAATTTCCCATTCGTTGAGTGCGCGCCCTCGTATTCCAACAAGTTCACCTTTTGGATTATAATGTGGTATTATAATCTTATTTTGTGGTACTGAATAACGTATATTAAATTTTTCCATACTCGTTTTAGTAATACCATCGTTTAACCACTCCGGAGGATAAAACTTTGTAAATACATCAATTATTCCATTCGGATATGTCGGAAGCTCTATACGCTCGGGCGCAGCGTACGTATCTCGTATACGCTGATACCTCTTCGGCGCAAAGCCGTCTGGCCTACGATAATTACTACAATCAAGAATTACCTTATATATATCTTGATACCAATCGTAATCATATCCTCTACACTCATAATAATGTTTAAGAAATTTAAAGATTGACATATTACCACACTCTGTATAGCATACAAAGAGGTGATTATTTTCATAATAATATAATTTCATAGATGCTTCATCGGCATCTTCATTATGACAAATAGTTGGAAAGATTACATATCCTGGTTTTTCAATATAATTATCTGCACCAAGTGTTTCCATTAATTGAATTACTTTTTGTGTATCTAATTGCTCAACTATACCTTTATAATCAATCAATTACTTCACCTTGATTTAACCTTTCTACTATTACCTTAAAATGTTCATCTTCAGAATCTTCCCAACTTTTAATATTATAATCAGTTCTTGTATAGAAGTCTTCAACTGGGTCCATTCGTGAATCTGTAATAAATAAATCTCTTTTCTTTAAAGTTCCCAAATTCATATCAGACCAAATTCTTACCTGCGTCCATTCACCACTTCTGACTTTAAAAATATCAGTTACTAAGTTCGGTTTATTCTCTGGATGATTTTCATACAGCGGCGCGAGAACCTCTAATTCTTCCTTTGTTGGTCTTGCCATAATCGCACCATTATCAGCTTTATTAATTGTACTGCGGCCGCCCGCTAATGAACCTTCATTTCTTATATCTTTATTGTCATCACCTTTTGCATTAAGCTGGGTTGACGTAAACATAGCCACATCCAACTCAACAGCTAAATCTTTTAGCGCCGTTGCAAACATCAACAATACCTCATCGTTTCTTAACGCAAAACCTTTAAATTCATTTAACAATGATGGTCCAATAAATATATAGTCATAAAATACATAACCTATATCATATACAATACAATTTTCTCTCACAATTGTTTTAACTGACTCAATTGTTGGATTCGGCATTTTAACAAGAATTAAATTATTATATTTTTCCATCAGTGCAATTGCTTGTGTTATTACTCCACGCTCTCTATCAGAAAAATCTGCATATTTAAATCTTGTTGCATTTATATCTGTTAAGTAAGCCAAAATCATTGTTCTGACTTCTTTAAATCTTTGCTCTGTTACAATAAATAAAACCTTTTCACAATTTCCAACCTGTTCCCATTCACAAGTCGTACTATTATATCTAATCGGATAAGCCAAATAACACGCATCAGCTACCGCATTTCTTGTCTTACCTACACCAGATGCGGCCGACCTAATTGTTAAAGTTCCTTTCTTTGCTCCATCAATAACTTGGTTAAAAATTTCTCCCTGTATCGGCATACCAATTTCATACGCCGCGCCAAGTTCATCGACTAATGTGTTCATTCCTTGAGCTGCAGATTCAACTTCTATTTCATCAGTTGTTTCATATTTGGCTTCAACACCTAATAATTTTTTTCTAACTGCATCAGTTATCAGTTTCGGACTTAACATATTAAAAGCCTGGTTAATTTCTTCGGCTTTTGGATTTAATAAATCTTCGCAATAAAATTCGCTTGTATCAAAACCCTGCTTTTTTAAGTCCTTAAGTAAATTAAACATCTTAAAACGATTATAATAGAAGTCAAAATTATCAACTTCTGATAACTCTATTATATCTTGCAGATATTCAATTCCATTTTTGTCTTTAAATAATTTTGCCGATACTTGGTCTGGTTCTATAAAATTTTCTATATCTATAGGTTGTATTTTTGTTGCTCCGTTTCTATACAACCCATTAATTGCCATAAAAATTGACCGCTCGAATCTTGAAGGAAAATCAGTTAGAATGAATGAATATTTATCTATTTCACTCAATAACTGCGGTTTCTTCATCAAACAGCCGAGTATCTGTTGAGTATCTCGTTTATCTATCATTTTCTAACTTTACCCTCTTTATAAAATTCTATATTAAACCACAGCCACATAAATTGACATGAATATGTAATACCACCATTTTTGAGTTGACTAATTTCAATGGTCGGAAGAAGATAAATAGATTTATAATAGGTTTTCCAACTAATACCACGTCTTCTATTACGAAAAATCATATTATTCCTCGTCCTCCAAATCATCCAACACACTAAAATCAACCTGATGTTTCGTTTTAGGTTTTTTAGTTACACTAACTTTAGTTCTTTCTGCAGCTGCGCGCATCTGACGTTCAATCTCTGCGATTGTTCCAGCAGACTGACGTTCTCGCGCGGCCCAGTACGCACAAGCATCACTGTATATAAAAGGAACTATACCAATTCCGCCATGTCCTTTTTCCCAATCACCGTGCTTTATCTCATAAAAATATTTCAATGCAAATAAGATGCCCTTATTGGTCATCTTCTCTTTTAAAAACTTTTTACGCTGTGCTTCACACACCCAATAATCATACGCAGCTTTGAGGTCGCGCGCGATAAAGTCATAAATTAAATCTACATAATCTTCATCATTGTCGGGTTGTGCTTTCTTCCAATTCTTATAACACTGCCTATGGTAATAGTAATTACGCGACGGCATAATCCAATCATCTTTTTCTTTGTCTATTTCAATATTACAAATCCTACATTTTGCCATATCAAAACTCCTTTCTTCTTTATTATATTATAACACAAAAATGAAAATAAGTCAAATTTAAAAAGAGTAGGCTTAACCTACTCTTTCTAATTTATTTAACCATATCTCTCATTTCAAGTAATACTAAGAAGAAAGGCTCTTTTTGGTCTTCGGTTATCTCTGATAACTTAAGTTTTCTACCAAAAATCATTTCAACTTTCTTTAAAACACGCTCTGCATTAGCCGGATCGGCGTTAACTAATTTTGCCCAAATCTGTTGGGCCTCATCACGTATCTCAGTGAAGCTAAGTTCTTCTTCTACTTTCTTTTCGAGCTTGTCTACTACTGTCGCGCCATCAAGGTCTCTCTGTTTATCAATAGCCTCATTAATTGCTTCAACAAGTTCATCATAACCAAGCTTAATCTTTGGCGCAAGATACGGGAATCGACTGCCCGCCATAACGGTTGGAGTCTGTCTAGTATACAGCCACCTATGGCTATTACCATCTTCATCCCATTCAGTAGCAATATAACCAATAATATCTACTATTTGATTTACTACTTCATAGCAACGCTTTGGCATCGACGGAGCAAGAATTTCAATCTCACTATCATCAGCAGTCTTTTCTTTTCTTGTCTCAATATGAGAGATAAGAACTAGACCATAGCCAAGCATTGTTATTTTTCTTAAACAAGTTTCAAACTCTTTTTTAGCCAGAGTCCAACCCTGACCCCAAGGAATATCACGAATTGACTGAACTCCATTCTGGCTGCATACAAACTGTTCACACATTTCATACGCAATAGTAGTTGTATCAATTGTAATCGTATCATACATAGCCTGAGCTTCTGGTTTCTCTAATTGCCTTAAAACCTGACGAAATTCTGACCACTTATTAATATCAACGGCCTTAATTCCATCAATGGCATTATAGCCTTTCTCAAAAGCAATTAAAAGATTTTTAGGAAACCGGGAAGCCATAGTAGTCTTCCCGGTTTTAGGCTTACCATATAAAAGTAAATACTTACCTTTTAAATCTCTAGAAATAACCGTAGGCTCAATGGATAAAATATCAATCATTGAAGCCCACCTCCATTAAAATCCAAGGTCAGCGAATCCATTCTTTGGAGACTGCTGCGGTGCCTGTCTTGTAGCAGCTCTGGACATATCTCTGTCCTTCTGCTTCTCAAGTCTAATCTTTCTTTCTGCAAGAGCGTTCTGAATCTCTGCATTATCGAAAGCATAATCACCCTCAAGTGGCTCCTGCGAACCGCCAGTGATGATAAGGTCACTTCTATTAATGGTTCTTGTCTTCTCAATTGGCTCACCAAAGTCAACTTCCTCGATAATTGTCTCAGTTGTTGCAGAGAAATCAAGTCTACCGTTTGCCTTAACAGTATTACCAACTTCCCAATAAGTAGATACTGCGCTGATTACGCCCTCACTCTGTGCGAACATAGGAACGACATCGACCTTTCCACCATACTGTGGAATAATTGCGTCAATTCTATATCTACCTGTAGCCTCTCCATTTCTATCAATCTCTTCACTCTTGTTAGCAACTACAAACTCTGCTGTATAAGTTGCCTCTGGCTTGCACTCAGCCTTGGAAATACGATTGACAAACGAAGCATTAATTCTTGGGAAGGAAATAAGTCTACCGTCTGCACTATAATACTCGTTCATACGAATACTTGCATTAGTAATACGAACTCTATCTGCGCCATCTTCACCATTGTCAGATGCTGCGATACTTACATACTCGTCAGCAATTTTCTTAATTGACTCATATGCTGGGTTCGGTGTACCCTTATTTGTCAGCTTCGAAGCAAACATGTGAACCGGAATAGCCAGTTCCTTTTCTTCTCCACTAATCTTCTGAGTAACCTTAACTGTAATCGAACCGCCAATAGATTCTACTGTCTGTCCATTCTTATTAAATGAACCTGGCTTAATATCAATTTCAGCGAGAATTCCTTCTATCTTTGCCCTGTTTTCTGCTTGTCTTAACATTTATAATCTCCTAATTTCATATAAGTATAATCTTTATTTAAGTTCTGTTTATTATTACATATCCTCGAAATTGAGGCAACCGAACAATTTTCATGTTCTGCTGCCTCGGTCATAGAAGAAAATTCTTGTAAAATATGATTAGTTTTTATATCAATTTTTACAACTGCTTTCTTGCTATTACCATATTTACCTTTTTGTCTTTGTTGTGGCGTAAGGTCAAAATTTTTTAAGGCTCTTGTAATAGTATGTTTTTCACATCCTAATTTTTGAGCTATCTCTTTTTGATTCATACCGGACAAAAATAATGAATAAATAATGTCATAATCATATTTTAAATTACCCTCTCCACCTTGGGTTTCATTATATCCATTATAATATGAATTATAATATTTAATCCAATATATTTCTCTTTCAGACACTTCCTCAAGTGAACAGGTTTCAATTTCAGTAATTTTAAAATGATTAATACCATATTTACGCATTGCTCGATGAATGGCATAATTACTATGTTGTGTAAAAGCTTCTGATATATGTTTATTATATCTATCGCTAATAGTGGATACTGTTTTACCAACATATACATTATTATTTATATCATTAGAAATAAGATAAATGTATGCCATATGCCACCTCTTAAGAAATAATAATGGAGGGTTTATTCAACCCTCCTATTTAATTACTCCTCGTCTTCGCTTGGAACAAATACCTTGCCCTCATCTGTCAGTGCTACATAAGTAATCGGCTTATCAGCGCCCTCAACCTCAACCTTCTCTCTCATAGCGAGGCCCTTCTTTGTGAGGTCTGTTACGTTAGCTCCTACCGAACGCTCTGTTCTATCAAGAGCATTTGCCAGCTCAGGAATCGAAACCTTTCCACCATTGTTCTTTACATACTCGAATACTTCATTTGACTTTTCTGTAAGCTTCATAATTTTAAAATCTCCTTGTTTAAATAAATTAATAAATGTGTTTTTCTCTGAAAGTTTCTCTCAACTTTCTATAAATATTATACTAAATTTTTGAATTAAACTCAAATTTTGATTTCTCTACTTACATAACAAGCAGTCCAATAATTTTTGCGTTTGAAAGTTTCATTGATTTTGTTCCCTGTGCACCCTTTGAAAGAAGATTTATCTCATTTAAATTAATTTTAATTTGTGCATTGGAAGCCACTACAATGGTTTCTCTTTCATTGTTTATAGGAGCAAAAGCTATTAGTTTATCATCATTATCTTTGAGCGAGTGGATTTTACTTCCTTTTGTTGCTCTTCCGGTTATTGTAAAATCTTTTGCGGTTGTTCGTTTAATATATCCTTTTTCACTTACGCTTAAAAATTCTTTTGTGTCAGAAGGAATTACCTTTGCTGATACAAGAACATCGCCATCATTAAGAGTTATACCCTTAACTCCCCTTGCTACTCGTCCTATTGGACGAATATCCTTTGTTTCACACAATACGAACTGACCGCGCGCAGTCATCATACCAACTTGTTCATTATCTACAAAAAGAATTGACACTATTTCATCGTTATTATCTAAGTTTAGAGCCTTAACACCGCCTTTGCGTTTTATGTTATACTCTGAAAGCCTACTTTTCTTTAAAATACCTTTTTTTGTAAAAAAGATTATGTGTTCTTTTTGTTTCTTTTTGTTGAGGAAAACAAGTTCTTCAATGCGCTCTCCTGCACTTAATTCTACGATGCTTTCAATTGGAATAACTTCTTCAAATTGAAGTTCAGAAGGCATTAAATGGAAGCAGTTTCCAAGATTCGAGAAAAGAAGAACGGTGTCAATGTTAGTGCCTGAAGCAGTAGCAATTACATATTCTCCCTTACTCATTTTGAATTTATTTCCCACACCTCCGCGCCGTTGTGAGTAGAGCGTAGAAGTGGTGGTAACATAGATATTGTTTTGGTTCGACAGATTGATAAGTAGCTCTTGTGTTTCTGTCGGTTCTTCATCATCTTTTGAGATGTTGAGAATTTGTGTATGGCGCGCATCGCCAAATTTGTTTGCTACATCGCGCCACCCTTTAATGAGTTGAGCATTGAACTCACTTTCATTGTTAATTATATTATAGATGAATTCTCGTTCTTTTTCAAGTTTTGACTTTTCAGATTTTAACTTTTCGACTTCAAGGTGTGCAAGTCGAGAAAGTTTCATATCGAGGATTGCTTTGGTTTGAACTTCATCAAGTGCGTATTCGCTCATCAGACGCTGGCGCGCCACCGATGTAGATTCGGATGTTTTGATGAGGCGGACTACATTGTCGATGTCCTCGATTACTTTAAGAAGACCTTCGATTATGTGGAGACGGTCTTCGATTTTTTTGAGGTCAAATTCATAACCTCTTCTATATACCTCTTTTTCGTGGTCGATGTGCGCTTGAAGCATTTCTTTCCATGTGAATACTTTTGGAAAGCGTCCGTTGTCAAGCATTGTAAAGTTTATTGAATAGTGAGATTGAAGTGAAGTATTTTTGAATAGATATTTTAATACCTTGTTTGGATTTGCCTTTTTAGCGAGATAGATTTTAATTAATGGGGTTTTGCCAGTGAGGTCATTAAATCTATCAACTCCTGGATTTTCTTCTCCATTGATGATGTCTTCAAGCTCACCACAAATTGTATTTGTATAGACTCCATATGGTATCTCCGTTACTACAAAACAGTTTTCTTTTTTATCGTAATCTACTACGCTGCGCAACTTACAAGCAAAACCAGTACCTTTCTTCATTGAGGCTTTTACTTCGTCTTCGTTTAATAACACCGCACCCGTTGCAAAATCTGGTGCGATGTATATATCATTGAAATCGCAGTTTGGATTAAGAAGAAGATGTTCGAGTGCCTTATTCATTTCGCAGAGGTTAAACTGCGGAATCGACGAGGCCATACCAATACCAATTCCCGTACTACCGTTGCAAATACCATAAAAGCCTTTACTTGGTGTAATGGCAGGATAGTGTTTACTTTCATCTATACCTTCGCGCCATTCTTGAATTGTTTCTTTTTCAATACCTTGGAAGATATATTCGCCCAAAGGGGAAAGTCTGCTTTTGGTATAACGGGCAGCAGCGTAGTTGCCACTTGAAATTAATGTACCTGCGTTGCCTTTAACATTGACTAACGGATACCGCATTGCGAATGGCTGGGCCGCCCTCATGATAATGCCGAGACATGAAGCGTCACCATGGATGTAGTAGGATTTCATGGCATCTCCAATAGGGCCGGTTGTAGGCTGCGGAGGCTTGTTTGATAGATATTTATTTTCATACATACAATATAAGATTTGACGTGCAGATGGTTTGAGGCCATCGCGTACATCGACGAGGGCGCGGTTCTGTAAAACCGCACCACTATATTGTATCATTGATTCTTCTATGATTGGTTTTAAATTACTCATTTAGCTCTACTCCGAATTTTTCTTTTATTATTTCTATATAATGATATTTCAATCCCATATGTTCTTCTTCTAATCCATTAAGTAAAAATAGAACAATTTCTAACCATTTTTTATCAGTCATTATTCTCTCACCTTACTAAAATCAACCTTTTCCATTATAAAATTCTTTCTAGGTTCTACTTCCTCGCCCATTAAATCGTAAAGTAAATCAATCGCTTCATCGTCCCATTCCATTACGTCTAATCTCTGATATTCCGGCGAAAACATAGAATTTCTTGCTTGTTCTGCTTCGAGCGCACCTAATCCCTTGTTTCTTTGAAGGTGTCCTTTAATTTTGTTTTTCTTTTTGGCTTTTTCTAATTCTTCATCGGTAAAGTAATAAGTTTCTTTACCTTTGTATTCTTCTATATATAGAGGTGAGCGAAGCCAGCATAGACGTCCTTCTCGTATAAACTCTGGCGCAAGATATTGTAATGCCGCCATTATAAGCAGGCCGATATGGTAGCCGTCACTATCTGCATCGGTACATATAGCGAGTTTACCGTAACGAAGTTTAGAACTATTATACTTACCTGGCACTATATTCATAGCGCTTAGAAGAAGTTTGATTTCTTCGTTGTTGTAAATTTTTTCTTCTGGATTGGAAAGACAGTTGATAATCTTTCCTCTCAATGCCATAATACCATATCTTGTGTAGTCTCTACCTTGTGCGAGTCCACCAAGAGCGGAATCACCTTCAGCAAGGAGAAGAATTGAGTTTGGTCCGAGAAACTCTGCATCTTTGAGTTTGTCGGAGGCAAAAACCTTTTTCTTCTGATTCTTTTCAATTTCCTTTGATGCTTCAAGAACTTGCTTGCGCGCCTTCTCTGCGGCTCGTTCAGCTTTAAGTTCTTTTGTGAGCAATTCTATTATTTGGTCAAATTCATTTGGAAAGCGTCGACTAAAGTCTTCAAGCATTTGAGTAGTACATCTTTGTGCTAGACCACGAAGTTCTGGATTTGTAATTTTATTCTTGGTCTGACCATCATATATTGGATTTTTTAAATTAACTGAACAAATATAAACCAAACCTGCGCGCACTACATCGCCAGACCCCAAATCTTTAACTTTCTTTTTGAAGAAGTTGGTTAATGCCGTTTTAATACCCGTAATTGGAGTGCCGCCATTTTCATTTTCACCACCATTTGAAAAAAGATAAAACTTTTCTCTACCAGTAGTCCAGTTAAGTATAATTTCAATATCAATATCATCTTCGGTAGTCTGAATATGAATTGGATGTTTATGAATTCGCTTTGGTACCTTTGTATCTGCAAAATCCATAAGACCGTTTTTACTTATATAAGACTTTTTCTCTTTAGTTTCTGCATTAGTAACAATAAATTCAACACCCTTATTGAAATATGAATACTCTTCTATTATACTACAAATTTCTTCAAAATCAAAATGTATTGGTTCAGCATTAAAAACGTCCTGGCTTGGTTTGTATATGATGTACGTACCCTGCGCGCGGTCGTTCAAAGGTTTTTTCTGACATGTATCCCATTTAGGGATTCCTTTTTCAAACTCCATATACCACTCGGCGCCATCGCGATAACTTGATATTTTAAACCAGTCAGAAGAACAACACGTTGCGGCACTGCCTGTTCCATTGAGTCCACGCGACTTGCCGCCGTATGCGTTATCATCAAATTTTGCGCCCGAGTGGTTCTCAGTTAGAAGATTTATCATTACTTCGTTGGAGAAATCATTTGGGCCATGCGGCATACCACGACCATAATCGCGACAACTTGCCCAATCTGGACCAATTTCTATTTCTATTTTTGTTGCAGTAGGACAAACTAGCGCCTCATCAGTGGCATTATTTACTAACTCTAAAAGCCCCGCAATTACTCCTGTATGGTCTGCGGAGCCGAGATAAATACCGATACGTTTTCGGCAAGCCTCAACGAAGTTTAATTGTTGAATACTTTTTGCTCCATATAATTCACTCATAATATGTATAAATTAATTTCTCCTTTTCATCTAATCTAATGTGCTGATAGGTTTTGCTATGATTTAATCCATATCGAATTGCACTTGCTACTTGTTTTACTACCTTACTTCGTGTTAAATCATTGCTAATAAACCATTTTGCACACTCACATAGGTTTTCAAATTGCAAGTTATAATCTAGTAATATAATATATTTTTGTTGTGGATTTAAATTTATAGGCTTACCTATATCTTCTACATATTGCCAACCATACCCAAGATAGGAAGGTTTTTTCCCTTTACAAATATTTACAATAGTTGCTCCGTATTTCACATCTCCCATAAAACGACCCGCGTCGGCTATGGAATTAAAGGTATTTAATACTTTTCCTGTTTGTAAATCTATTTGGTTTACTTTTCTTTTCATTGAATCATGGTCGGTTTGATTTATTTCTTCCCAAGACCTACGTTCGTATCCCATACTTTTAATTATATCTGAAATATAAGCCTTATCTGTATTATAATGTTTTGCTGTTTTAGTAAAGCTTCTATTGGCTTCATTTAACCAATAATCTAATACTTCTTCATAATTATATTTGGTGCCATTTTTCCCACCATAAGTACAATTATAGCCATTCTCTTTGGTATCATAATAAGCTATCCAATACTTTTCTCTATCGTTTAGTTCATCGTTTGGTACTTCTTCAATGACTTCCCATTTAGTATTTTCTAAACCGACTTTATTAAGCATACGATAAAGCGGCCAATTACAATATGGCTCTTTTAGTCTGTCGCGCTTATGGTCAGCCCATCTTTCCTTATATGGACGTACTGTTTGTCCGATATAAGCTAAATTATTTGTTAAATTTGTAATTTTGTATATATATCCCATAATTTTTCTCCTTATATTTCTTTCTAAATATAAGTAGAATTATCGTACTTCTACTCTAAAATTTTAGTGTCGGAGTACGATTAAATATCCTCTTTTTCAATTAGTATATCATCATCTCTTACATCAATGTCAAAGCCCACAACTTTTGCACCATCAATACTTACTAGAGTTTCAACTCTTGCATCTTTTGATGCAGTGAATGTTATTTTCTGTCCACAATAATTGTCAATTGTAATTGTAATTGGATTTTCTTCCATAGTCAAATTTTCTCCATAATCTTTATTTCTTATCCATAAAACATAGCATATACTTATAATACCTATTGCTATTGCTATGTTATTTAGATAATATGATATTAATCCTAGCGTATCCATAATTAAAACGGTGTGTCCTCATCAATTAAATCACCTGCTTGTGCAATCTCCGTACGCACATTTATTTTGTTGAGTGCGCCGGGGTCAACATTTGGCGGTACATACTTATGCGCTGGCCGCCACCTCCATGCGCCCGCTGACCAAACAAGGAAATATGTCTGGTGAAAAGTATCGTTGTAATCAACCGCAAGGACTGTCTCAATATTACCGTTATCTATTCGTTTTGCTTTAAACATTGACGTTGCCTTTCTTTATAATTTCAAAATCATCTACATCTAGAATAACTGCCAAACCACCCCAAGAACCGAATAATTGACCAAAATCATCTATGGTACGAATTATTCCTTCTTTACCTGTATATTGTGGTTCATCTTTCATATAGTTAATTCTAATTGTATCTCCTACTTCTGGCATTAATCTATCTCCTTAAATTTTACTCTATCTGAAAGTTTTCTCGCACATCTATCACAAAATGGACTTATCCAACCTTTAGCAATTTTAGTGGCCGGCCGCCCACAACATATACATGTACGGTAAGAAAGTTCTTCATACTTCCAAATTATATCTTGAAGTTCACGATAAATTGACGAAGGCGCGCCCTCATCGTACCAACGAAGACCACCAAATTTTTCTTTTACTTGTGCAACACGATAATCGTAAAGATACCCTCCTTTAATTAAAACTTTTCTAATTTCCTCACACATTTGTTTTCCAAACGCTCGTTTCCATCCATCTGGCATATCATCGAGATAAGTGTATGGATATTCTATTGGCTTATTGGTTTTCCAGTTTCGTATAATAAGGAATGGATAGCGTTTGCAAATTTGTTTATACTTCATTTTTGTTTGTTTCTTTTTAATTCGTTTATTCATATATACCCCTTTTCTTTCATAGCCCAAGAAATATATTCATAATGAGCCTTTAAACCATTATATTCTTGTTTCATTTCATCAAGTAGCTTGTCGAAGTATTCTTCGGTGAGACTCCATGTGATTACTTCGCCAGTGGACTTTGATATGAGTTCGATATCATACATTGATACACCAACCGAAGTGGTCCAATGAGTTATTTCTCCTACATCATAAAAATCTGTTAAATTAATTGTCATTTTATTCCTTTCATTCTTGTATAAATAACACAAAATTATGTTTTAACGTTTCTAAAAAATCAATAAAATCTTTTAATTCTTCATAGGTAGAATTACTATATAAATAAATCAATTTTTCGTCTGAATTATTTACATCAAAAAACTCTTTAATATCTTCATAACTATAATCTTTATAATTAAATATATAATTACTAAAAAGACATCCTGGTGTACCATCAATAGTACATCCTAACTCATCTTCTTTTTTCCAATATGAGAACAAACGTCCTTTTCCAACTTTGCCATATACTTTATAAACCATTTTTATACTCCTTTCTTATTCTATTATAATTATATCATATTTTAATTAAAAATGCAAATTTAGCCAATTAAAAAACGGGCTTAATTGCCCGTTATTTTTTATTCACCGCCAACTTTAGGTTCTTCAGTAGGAGTTGTAGGTGTTGTAGGATTTTCTTTTCCACCTTCTTCTCCGCCTTCTGCCTCTTTAGCTTCTTCTGCCTTAATAAAATCTGCATCAGCCTTACTAATAAGTCCTGCTGCATATGCATAATCCCAAATAGATGCATCTTCATCAAGTGCTAAAAATTGACTAAAAATAGCCGGATTTTCTATTCTTGTAGCAATGGCTTCAAATTGAGCCGCTGCTGGCATTGCTTTTAACCAATCAATTCTTTCTTGGCTTTGCTTACTAATATCCATTTAGATACCTCCTTATAAATATATCCTATTTATAAGTAAAAAACTTCTATTCCCAATTCACTGTTCCGGTGCTCTTCTTTCTTTTCTTCGGAGGCATTTTTGCCCAGATGAGGAAGTCTCGCGCGCGGGTGGCAGAGACGTAGCACACTTTGGCTTCGTCATCGTTATAGGCGCGGATGTTATAGGAAAGAACGTATTTACTCTCTAACCCCTTTGCACTATGGACTGTGAGTATTTTAACTGTATTTGCTTTTAATCTGTCTTCAATTTGAGAATTGGTTAATTCTGATTGTTTAAAAGTATCAGTTGGTATTCCTTTTTTCTCAAATAGCGACTTAAATAATTCTATATCTGCGTTTGTTCTACAAAGTACAAACCAGTCGCCCCATTCTGCGCCCAGGTGATTCGAAGTCATTATAAGGGCTTCTACCGCCTCAGATGGCGTGTAGTTACCTTCTAATACGTGCGGCCGCCCATCCGATGTCCTCATTGCAATAGAGCCGTCTTCATAGTTTGGACCGAGTCGATATAAAAATTTCTTTGCGAAACGTAATATGTCTCCATAGTTGCGGAAATTTTGTTGCATATAGAAGACAGTTACATCATTGTCAAACTCTTTAGCAATTAAGTAGTCTGGGTCTGCATCACGCCAAGCGAATAGTGTTTGGCGTACGTCATAGAAGTACATATAATTATCTGGGTGTATCATTTCATAAAACTCAAATTGTAGAGTTGATACATCTTGTGATTCGTCTGATATTAAGTAGGCCACATGTTTAATACATTCTGGGTTCTTTTTAATCTCTTCAAACAAATCATCAAATCGTTCTTCGCTTAAAATTTGTGTTGTGTCAATTGCATTTCCTCTCAGTAAATAGTTACAGTATGAATGGATAGTCCCGATAAACAACCCATTTGGATAACCCAATCGTTCATACATTACCGAGGCCGCGTTGTTCGTAAAAGTAATAGCAACAATTTCTTCTGGTGGTACACCTTGGTCAAGTAAATATTTAATCCTGCCAACTAATGTTTGCGTTTTACCCGATGCGGCCGCGCTTGCGACTAATACATGAGGTTTGTCTGTAGTGATAATTTTTTTCTGTATGTTGGTAAATTCCATTTAAACTCCTCGCGGTCAACTGTCGTTGCCGCCTTTCAATTTATTTTGCTCACCCCTAATGGTATTAAGCCCATAGTTTTTTGAATCGTAGAAATCAATGTAATACGATTCTCTTTCACTTAATTTATCTTTCGGAACCTCTTCTAAAAGTTCAAACAAGAAATTCTCACACCCATCGGCCGCCATAGCTCGATGCAGTTGAGAAGAAGCCAATGTTCCAACACCGAGTGCTGTTTTGCAGTGTTCGGACCATCTTGTTGAAACGTTCGTGGCCTTTCCAATATATATCTCACCTGTTTTAATGCGAGTGATTTTATATATACCGCTGCCTTCAATAGCAACTCGTTTACGAAGTTCTGCTAATGGTTTCTGATAATATGCGCTCCAAATAACCTTGTTAATCGCTTCCGGATGTCTAAGCCTCGGCGCGATACTGCGTAAAATCTCAACGTCATTCTTATCTTCTTCGTCAAACTGAATACGATAGAAATCCTGCTTCATTTCAACTTCTTTTTGTCTACGAATTTCCTCATTAATGGCCGCGCGCTTACTACGTTCTACTTCTAATTCAGCCTTAATTCGGTCAATTTCTGTTTGCATTCGAACCTTTTGAATGATATAGCTATCAACTTGATTGTTAAAGTCGCTATTTGCTTGAAGTTCTCTTTGTTTAAGCGCTTGCTCAATCTCCGTACGTCTACGTTGTTCGTACTCTGCGGCCGTGCTATCAATTTCCTTCATCTTGCCTTCTCGATAAAGGTCTAAATCTTGATTGACTTCTATATATCGTTTTTCTTTTTCTTTTAATTGTGCATTTAACTTATCTAATACACCGTTAATTTGCGCTTTACTAATTTCTAAATCTGAATTCAATTTTATAGACTCAGATTTTGCTTCTTCGCGCTTTAATTGTATACGATTATCTAATTCATTTGATTCTTTTTTCCACTCTTCTTCAAAGTAGTTTTTTAATTCTTCCTTTTTTAATACCTCTAAATCATGTTTTTCAAATATAGTTTTTTCTAATATTTTTTGTTTACTTTTAAGCCGTAAAATTAATATAATAATGATAATACTTAAAAGAAGAGGGATTAATAAATAATAATTCATATTAATTCCTCTATATATAATATATTTTTTTTGTTTTTCTCTTTCTATTATATTATAGCAATTTTAGCGTCGGTGTGTCAAATTTTTGTGTTGTTGCCAATCGAGGTCATTTTTCCATTTTGAAGTCGCGCGAAAACGAGGGTTGAATAGGTCGGCCGCAGTATGCAGATTGTCAAGCTCCCAATAGGGGATTATATAGAGCGGAATATTGTGTGCGAGGCAATAACTTATCTTTCGTCTATCTCGCTCTTGTGCTTGTACGAACTCTGCGCGCGTGCGATAAAATTTGCGAACAGGTTGATAGTGTTGTTCGCCCTGTACCTCTACGCAACATGGAATCGCTCGGCCGCCGTATATGTAAAAATCAAAACGATAATGACCTTTTTTCAAATCACTAAATCGTTTCTCTCTTTCAAATTTATATTTACCTTTCTGTAACAAGGCAATAACTTTTTCTTCATATCTACTCATATCCAATCCTCCACTGCTAAAAAGTAGAGTTTTCCCCAATCAACTCCACTTATAAACGAAAGGATATGTCCTAGTAAGGATAATAAAACGGAGGTAGTAAATGGATTATATTAATACGATTGCTCAATATGGAGCGATTGGTATTCTAATTATCCTTGCTGGGATGATAAAAATACCAAAAATCGAACTTAATCTTTGGAATTGGATTGGGCGCACTGTAGGTCGCTCTATAAATAAGGAAATGATGGACCAGGTTAACGACTTACAGAGTGAAATTAAAGGAATGAAAACTGAAATTGATACGCTGAAAAAAGAAGAAGAATTAGAACGTGTGCGTCAAGCCCGTCAGTGTATTCTTCGCTTTAACGATGAAATTCTTTTTGAAAAGCGTCATTCGAAAGAACATTTCGATGAAATTTTAGATAATATAGATATTTATGAAGAGTACTGCCGTACTCACGAGGAATACGAGAATAATAAAGCTGTTTTAGCCATCGCAACAATTCGTGAAGTGTATAAGGATTGTTTAAAAACACACGATTTTTTAACCCACGCGAAGAAAGGCTAGTAAGTTAATTTAGGAGTAAAAGGAAATGGGAGACTTTTTAGGTTTTACCTTTGGCGGCGTCCATAGTTCTGACCTGGGAATCACCCGCGTCTCTGGGGGAGACAGATATGAAGAAGAGTTACATCCAGAGATAAAGGACAGAACGGCTGAGGTACCGGGATTAAACGGACAATATTATTTTGGAAGTGATTTCGGAGAAAAAACTTTTGATTTAGAAATTGCTTATGACCACTTAACTGAAGAACAGTTTAGGAAACTTAGACAAGTTTTTGGGACTAAAGAGATTAAAGCTTTAATCTTTGATGAGCATCCTTATAAAACATATATGGTAAAAATTGGAAGCCCAATTGAACTTTCTTATATTTGTTTTGATGAACCGAAGAAAGTAGTGGGTGCGCAACGTGATGGAATTAGACGAATTACAAGAACAGAAGAAGAAACAGTAATTGATGAAGAAACTGGAGAAGAAACTACTCAAACAGTTATTCATCGAGATATAGAACAGGTTACTCCTTATGAAATTCTTGAAGGCACTGAGCGCATTTATAAAGGCGAAGGTAAAATTAGTTTTATTGCTTATTTTCCTTTCGCTAAGTCTACTTTTGAGGTTTTACCACAATCAGGGAACAAATATTACGAAGGAAGTGAAAGTTGGGCCGATTTTAGTGGAATTTTATCAGCAGATGAATATAATCAAAGTCAAATAAATACATATGATAGCGAGACTAGTCAAATGACTATATACAATGGTGGAGATTTACCGGTAGGTTTTCGCTTATATATACCGGCCGCGCTACTGAGTAATAATATTAGTTTAAAATATAAACCAGATACTATAAATACTACAGCAGAATTGAATTTAGAATCTTTTACTTTAAAAGAGGGAGAAGAGGGCATATTGATTGACACCACTAGTGAATTAATTGTAGGTGTTTCAGAAGTTAATGATACTAGTTCGGGAGCTACCTACACTACCTCGGGTAATTTATATAATGGACATATAACTAGTGGTTATTTATTCCACTTTGAACCTAATTTAAATAGAAGTGACAGGTCAATCTTACAAATTGATAATGGGTCAGAAGATATTAAAATATTCTATGATTACTTATATTTCTAGGAGGCACACATGGGTGGGAATCTAATTAAACCATATGAAATTTCCGTTTGGGAAGACAAACTCACCCAAGACGGTTTTACAGAAAAGAAAATAGCGGTCATCGGCTCAAATACAATGACAGGGTTTAACAAGGTTTATGACCCTGTTTTTAATAAGAAATCAAATGGAGAAAAGACCTTATCTTTTTCTTTAAAATATAGATACTTTGACCCTTATACTGGTAATGAAGGAGTGGTTAATCCATTCGCCGCGCTTCTAGTTAATGAGCGTAAAGTTAAATTACATTATGATAATAAGTGGTATGAGTTTATTATTAAAGAACATTCTGAATCAAGTGATGGATTGGAGTGGACTTATAACTGTACCGATGCATTTGTTTTAGAATTATCAAAGAATGGATATAATATCACTTTTGATTCTGAATTAAATAACAATCAAGGTACGGCGCGCGAGTTAACAAAAGAAACCTTAAAGAATACGGATTGGCAAGTTGGTACTACTAATATCGGTAGGCAAATGGTGGCTGAGCCGATTTATAAAGGTACGATTGTTAATGCATTTGCTGCGTTAAATACAGATACAAATTCACTTGAGTCATGTAGTGGTGAGGTATATGTATTTTATAGCTATGTAAAAAATAAGAGTGGTAAGTTTGTACAATTTATTAAGCAAGCTGATACATATACAATTGATGATAAGAATGTAATTACTGCTACAAATTATCGTATTATAAGAGATAATATTACAGTTACTAATACTGAAATTAAGTCTGGTGATATAACCCTTATTACTCTTAATGGTCTTGAAAATAAGTATCAGGCAAATAGATTAGTCTATGGACAGCGCACAACTTATGACCCAGTAATGCAGCGCACTGTAGATTTATTTAAAGCAGATGACAGAGAAATTTACAGATATACTGATTATACCTATACAACCTCAAATGTGGTAACCAATTTAATTACCAATGGAGATAATTTCAATGTACTTGAAGATGGTACGTTACAAGGTTGGAATCCATATGTAGATTTTACTCCATTAGATGAGGATGATAAAATTGATAAGTTAGAACTAGTTACTCGACCAGAACTTGGTACGGGTAAAGGGTTAGCAGATTTAGTTTTACTTTCTCAAATTGAAGGATTTTTAAAGGCTTCTTTTAAAGGAGCTTTAACTTCCGATTATAAAAATGCTATTTTTAATAGCGGTATTGAAAATAATAGTTCAACAATAGAATCAATTTCTAAAGGTCAGAGGTTTGTATTTAGGTGGCGCGCGGGCCATGGAGAGCTGGATACGTTAGAGCCTGAACAAAATTTAGGCTTAATTGTTGCTAAATATACACAAGATGACCCAAATCCATATAGATATTATTATAAGCATATAGACCCTGATAATATCATAATGAGGTTTGAGGGTACTCCGATAGAATTAAATAACTATATACGTAACGGCGCGCTAATAACGGGCGAAGACGGAAAACAAACTTATGTAATTGATAGGGTGGCACAAACTCCATCAACAAAATATATATATGTAAATAACAATGATAATCAAGAATATGTATGGAATGGACAAAATGGTGAATTTGAGTTAAAATCAAATACCAACTATCTTCCATATTATTATTTAACTGCTACCGCAGAAAAAGCAATTAAAAATAGCGATTTAACAGACCCAACTCAAAAATTTGGTATATTTATATATACTAATAGTGGCACTTCACCCGTATATATACAAGATATTCAATTAACTCGCCTAATTGAAGATGCAGAAGGCAAACCAATTTTAATTGGTAATGTACCTACTGCCACTTCAAATTCAACAGAGTACTATTATGTTAAGCCTTCGGATGGCACGGCCGCAGAAGACGTAGAAACATATACGTCAATTGATGAATTGGCAGATGAGTTAACGATAGACACCCAAACAATTCAACCAGTTTATAATGAAAATTCAGAAAAGATATTATCAATTAGTGCTTCTCAATCGAATTGTTTCAATATACTTCAAACAATAGCTGAAACATTTGAATGTTGGGTTGATTTGGTTGTTGGTCATGATAACCGTGGTTATATTACATATACTGATGGTAAGCCTAATAAGTATGTATATTTAAGAGAATATGCTGGTAAAGATAATTGGGCTGGCTTTAAATATGGAATTAATTTAGATACTATTGAAAGAACGATTAATTCTGATGAAATTGTAACTAAATTAATTGTAGACTCTTCACAATCTGAATATGTAGATGAGGGTTATGTATCTATTACAAGCGCGCCTTCTAACCAGAGTGGAGAATCTTATATAGTTAACTTTGACTATTATTATAATCAAGGTTTACTTGATAGGGAAACAGTTGAAGCTGATAGATTAGAATTTATTGAAAAAGTTGCAGAAAAGAATCTTCAAATTCAAGAAAAAGAAAAACAGCGCAGAGATTTAGAGGCTGCGATTACTAGTTTAGGTAGTAATCGAAACGTATTTACTGAACTAATTGAAACTGCACGCGATACTCAAACAAGAGCGTTAGCGGAATTTGAAGCCTTAACCGGTCAGTCTTATGAAGAATATAGAGAAGAACACACAACTCTTGAAGAAGACGATCAATTAACCGAAGAAGAAACAGTTTATGATTTACTTGGTGAATTATACACAAGTTCTGCGACGATTAATAATTATTCCGGTATTTTAACTAACGTAGACCAAGAATATTGGGAAAAGAGAAAACAATTACGTGGTAGTGAAAACTATAATATTAAAATTTGGGTTGACAAAGATGAAAATTTAGTTCGTCATATATTTGTTGAACTTAATGATTATTTACCAGATTTTAGTTTTGAAATTGGTGGCTCTACTTATACTTCTACAGTTAGTAAAAAATATTGGGATTTAGAGAAAGACGATACTGAAATTACATTTACTGCGCCAGAGGGTTATACAATCGAAACGGCGCAATATACGATTAATGATAATAAAGTTGCAAAATTTAAAATTACTTCTAATGTTACGGTTGAAGGTGTTGAAGATGAGATTGAAGACCTTCAAGAGCAAAAAGAAGAAATTGTAAAAGAGTTTAATAACAAATATAGTCGTTATATTCAAGAGGGTACTTGGAATTCAACAGATTATATAGATTCTGAACTTTATTATCTTGATGCTTTACAAGTTTCTAATACTTCAGCACAACCAACGGTTTCATATACAATTAATGTAGTCGAAGTCAGCGAGCTTGAGGGATTAGAATGGTATACATTTGATGCTGGAGATAAGACCTATGTAGAAGATACAGAATTCTTTGGTTGGGCGAACATTGATGGTGTACTTACACCCGCGCGCGAAGAAGTAATTGTATCTGAAGTTGAATGGCATTTAGATGAGCCAGACCAAAATGTAATTACTGTCCAAAATTATAAAACACGATTTGAAGATTTGTTCCAACGTATTAGCGCGGCGGTTCAAACGGTTCAATATAATGAAGCCACCTATGCTAAAATTAGCAGCCTACTTGATGCTAATGGAACAATTAATCAAGATGTACTTCTTGAGTCATTAAATCGAATAAGTGGTCAAAACTATAATCTTACAAGTGATGGTTCTGTTATGATTGACGGAGACAACATACTTGTGCAAAATTTGACCAATCCTGCTAATCGTGTTATAATAAATAGTGAAGGAATTAGAATTTCTTCAGATGGCGGTCAAACATGGAGAACCGCAATTGATGGTCAAGGAATTAATATTGGTACGGTTTATACTGGTACTTTAAATACCAATAATGTAATTATTGGTAGTGAAGATAACCCAAGTTTTCGTTGGGACAAATCTGGTATTAGCGCATATAAATCAAATAGTAATACAGGAATTTATGATTTACAAACTTATGTACGCTATGATGAATATGGTTTATATGGTATCAAAGAAGGGGGCTCTTTTAAAGCTCAGAACTTAGAAGATGTATTAAATAAAGCGCATTTTGCGGTCACTTGGGACGGATTTTTTATTAAAAATTCATATGAAGGTGGCGGTCGAGTCGAAATTACATCGGATAATGATTTTAGAGTTTTAAAAGCAGGTGGTATAGAAAAAGTTAAGATTGGCGCACTTGAATGGGGCAAAAATGGAGATATTCCAATTACAAGCCCTGATGCAGAGGGTGCGACTGCGGCTCCAACATTGTATGGTATTCGAATAAAGAATGATGCTGGCACGGAAGTAATGAAAACTGGTGATGATGGAAACTTAACAATCACTGGTACAATTAATGCAAATGCTGGCGTATTTGATGGTAATGTACAGGTTGGTACCAGCACTCCACATATTGATATTGATGGCGTTAATGCAGTTATTAAATCTTCGAATTATAATGGAGGCTCAAGTACAAGTGCGACTTATGGTTGGATGATTAATGCTGATGGCGATGCAGTTTTTAATAATATAACTGCGCGTGGTGCAATTAAAACAGCCGTTTTTGAATATGCAGAAATTCAAGCAGTTGGTGGCATATTCATTTTCAGACCATCATCGACTATACGCTCAGCCGCAGTAAATGGAAATAATTTAGTTTTAACTGTAGAAAAACCAGTATTATTTAAAGATGGTCAATGGTGTAAGGTTAGTAACTATACTGCTGATGGAGAAGCTGAAAATCCAGATAGTTCAGATATATTATTAAATAATGGATTAACTCATGTCTATCAAGTACAACGAACTCAAGGAAGTAACGAAATAACTTTACTTGGCGCGGCCGCGATGGTCGAAGGTCAAAATGCAGTTGTTAGTTCTGCTTCTGAATTGATTGGTGGCGCGCTTGTAGATATGGGTAATAAAGCAGGCACTTCGAACTATGGAATTGGAATTAATAGTTCTGATAACACAGTTGACTTACCGGCTCGCGCAATTAGTTTATTTGAGACAGTAATTGATGAAACTAAAGAACCAAAAGTTTCATATAACTATCGTGGTATTTTAGGTACGCTGCCGCATATGACTTCTGGAGTTAATACATCTATCTATCAACACATGGAAGGCACCCAAGGTATTTATACCGATAATATGTATATTGGTGATGCTACTCAGTTTATTAGTTTTTATGAAGATACTGATGATTTAGATGGACAAGGAAATCCGAAAAAGAAGTTAAGAATTAAGGCTAATGAAATAATGTTTGAAGCTGTAGACCCAGAGACACATGAGCCTACAGGTGAATATCATGATGTAAGTCAAATTGAAGCAGAGGGTGGGCCTGGACCAGCGGGAGAAGATGCGATTAATGTAGTGATTGAATCATCTACTGGTAATATGTTCTATAGAGAAGATGTTAATGCAACTTTGACTTGTACAGTTTACAAGGGTTCAACAGATATAACAACTCAAGTTACAAAATTTACTTGGAAAAAGAAAAATAGTGACGGGACTATAGATGATGATTGGCAACGATTAGCAGCAGGTCGTTCAATTAATATTGGTCCGAGTGATATAGATTCTAAAGCTATTTTCATTTGTGAAGTAGAATTTTAGGAGGTAAAGGAGAATGGCAACAAGTTATGGTTCTATAACCATAGTTGATATTACAGATATTGGAGAATTTAGCGTTTATCCTACTGCTAATAATCCTAGAACTCAAATCTATAGCCCAGACCATACAAGCGGTTCGGGTTATATGCCAGATTGGAGTAGTACGAATTTGCTTATAACACCTGTAGCATATTATGCTAGTCAGAATGTTAGTACAACGGCAACTTATACATGGAAAAGACGAGATGGTGCGGGAAATGTAGTAGATTTAACAGCGGATGAAACCGTTATTAATTTTCCAGACACACAACATCCAGGAGTATTGCAGGTTAGTAATAATGTATTAGGTAATAGTACAAGTGGTATTATTTCTTATATCGTGACTGCTCACTATACAGTGGATAATGTTCCATTGGAGGCGGTTGGCGAAATAGATTTCTCGTTAACTCGTCAAGGAAGTGTTGCAAAAACAGCCACTATCACGGGAGAAAGTATTTTTAAATATAATAGTGCCGGCCAACTATTGCCAGATAATAATAAAACAATTACTTTAAATGGTAAGGTAGCTGGTGTATCAATTACTACTTGGCAGTATAAAAATACTAATGGATGGGCTACATATCCAAATAGTACTACGGGTAGTTCTTCATTAGTGGTTAGGCCTACCGATTCTGTGTTTAATAATGATAGTGTAACTATTAGATTAAATACTAATGACAATACTGTTTATGATTTATTCACAATAACTAAGCTATATGATGGTGTTAAGGGTGATTCGGTTAATTCAGCAGTATTAAGTAATGAAGATCAAATGTTACCTGCTGATAAGAACGGTAAAGTGACTTCTTATAGTGGTGCAGAAACGACTTTAACAATTAGAGAAGGAACGCAAGATGTTACGAACAGTTGGTACATTACAAAAACTTATTCGCCAACTAGTTTAAGTACATTAGATTCTGCTGCCAATGATTACGAAGTTGACTTTACTGGGATAAGTGTTAGTGATACAACTTTTAATAATATAGATACTGCCTATGTATTGTTTGAGTGTCGTAAGACCTCAACTGGTGCTGTGGAATTTAGTAGAAAGTTTTCTCTTGTAAAAGTGAAAACTGGACAAGACGGAGAAACGCCAACTATTTATAGTCTACAAGTAAGCGCATTGGCAGTTAATACAGAACCGGCAAATGGAGGGGTACATCCAAATCCAAACCCAACACAAGTTGTCTTTAATGCTTATCAGCAAACTGGAAATGCCTTACCTACAGCTTATGATGGTAGAATTCAATTTTATATAAATGATAGTTCTACAATTAGTGTTCCTGTAACAACTAACACTTCTACTAGAATAATTAATTTTACTGATAGTCCTTGGAATGCAGATACTGTTAAAAGTGTTAAGGCAGTTTTATACGAAGCGGGCGCCAATACTAAACAACTTGATTCTCAAACCGTGGTTATAGTAAACGATGGTTCAAAAGGTACAGATGGTGCTCCTGGTGCCACTGGTTTCGGAGCAGTTAATGTTATTATTGGAAATGAAGCAGATGTTATTCCTTGTAATTCTAGTAATCATCCACTGTCTCAATTTACTATTGATATTCCTTATGAAGGATATCAAGGTACGACTTTAAAAACAACAAGCGTAAACGCACCATCGTTGCCAGCTAGTGACTTTGGTAGAGTAATAGCAGCAGATACCAGTACAGCAGGTCATGTTAAATATATGATTAAAACTACAGACACTTTATCTGCAGGTGGCCAAGTAACTCTTACTTTTACAGTGAATTGTAAAGATTATGATGCCAATGGTGCAGTTATTGATAAAACGGTTTCAATAAGTAAAATTTATACTTGGACACGTAGTTCAGCCGCAGTTAATGGACAAAATGCAATTGTTTTACAAGTGGCCACTCCAAATGGAACAGTTATTGTAAATGGAGATGGTACATTATACGCACGAGCTATTTTATCAAATGGTGCCGGTGAAGCAAGCGGAGAAACATATACTTGGAGTCAATTTAAAAATGGAGCATATACCCCTATTAGTTCATCTACGACTCCTGGTGTAGAGACAGGGCATTTAAATAGTACAACATGGACCTCAGGCGATAATGGTAGTGCAGATAATGTTTCTGATTACATTAAGATTACTCCAACAGCAGTTGAAGGATATGCTTCTTTTCAAGTTGTTTCTAACTATAAATCAAAATCATATACGCAGTATATTTCGGTAATTGATAAAACCGACCCAGTGCAAGTATCTTTACATTCTACTGTTGGTACACAAATTAAAAATTCACAAGGGCAAGGATGTGTATATGCTAGAGTAGTTAGGAGTGATAAGGAGTTAGATATAGTACCACAAAATATAGAGGCTGGTACTTCTACTCCAGAATCTGGCATGACGAATGGAGATTACTTTGTTTTACTATCTAATGATTCTACGGTTACCAATAGAACTGCTAGGTTATATAAATATAATGGTACTATTTGGGTTGATATAAATACTATACCAGCAGAGAAACGGGTAGGTAAATATACTTGGACTTTTAGAAATTCAGATAATACTCCAATTACAACTGGAGTGCCTTATCAAGATACTGTAGATAGGACACAAAATCAATTTATTTATATAGATGCTAGTTTAATAAATCAAAAAATTACAATTGATTGTCAAGTTGAAATTTAATTAATCTGTCGCGGCCGACCTAATCAACGCTCGGCCGCAGAGTACATATGACAGGTAAATAGAACTTATAGGGAGAAACATAAATGAGTCAAGTTTCTTACGGAACGATTACTATTGTAGATACAAACGACATAGAAAGTATTATAATTGAATATGCTCAAAATCAAAGTAGTTCTGACCCTCCAGAATCTGGTTGGAGTACGACTCGGCCTACTTGGAAACAAAATTATTTTATTTGGCAAAGGACGCGTATTCATAAAAGTGGTACAACCGCAGATAAAGATAGCTTTGGTGCAGCAGTTTGTTTAACTGGTTCAACTGGGGCCACGGGTAGTACAGGTCAAAGTTTATCTACGACTAAAACTCAATATACTCATGTGGCTTCAAATGTAACAATTACTACTAGTAATCATACTTCATATAGTTGGACAGATAATGTACCAGAATATGATAGTACTAAGCCCGTATATTGGGGCAGAATTACGAATACATATATAAATCCTGCAAAAACAGAATACATAATTTATAAAGATAACGGTCTTACCGAAGCAATAGCCAATTCTGTTGAAGCTAATGCTAATGCATCTGATGCACTTGATAAAGCAAATGAATCCAATTCAATCGCAACCCATGCAAACGAAAATGCACAGGGCGCCTTATCCATATCCCGCGCGACCCAACAACATTTCTGGTTTAATTCAACAACTTCTGGTTCAATTGAGGCTGGCGCGTACATAACAGACACTCCAATTGATACGTTTAAAAATGGGAAAAGTGGAGGTTATTTACTTGCTAGGTCCGATGGGTTAGAATTGGGTCGTGGAACGAATAAGTTTATGACTTTGAGTGCGACTACTTTGAACTTTTATAGACCAGGAACGACTACAATTGATGCAACGTTAGCTTCGAATGGATTACAAATTACAAATGGTTCTATTGTTTTGGGAACTACCAGTGGTACTGCGGCGGGAAACGTAACTTTATCTAACGTAGATTTTACTCGCGCTATTAATGGGATAAGTAGGTCTAATTTAAGATTTGCAATTGGAAAAAATTTTGGTGTTAAAAACGACGGTACTTTATACGGTACTAATGTAGATATAAATGGACGAATTACTGCTATTGCTGGTTTAATTGGTGGATGGAATATTGGAACTGATACTAATAAATCTTTATATTATGGTAATCAAGTTCCTGGTGCTACTATAACTAATTTAGTTATATCTAAAGGTTCTGTTGAAAATACTAATGCTATAGCAGGGAGTGAATTAAATAAGACTTGGTTTTTAACAGCAGGAAGACAATTTGGCGTTGATACCAATGGTATTTTATATGCTAGTGGAGCAAATATACAAGGTAAAATTACAGTTACTTCGGGAAGTAACGTATACACGAAGACAGAGGCTGATGCTGCTTATGATGCTAAGGGCGCTGCCCAGACCGCAGTCGATGGCATTGAGATTGGCGGGAGGAATTTGTTAATTGGTACGCCAAACTTCCACCTTACAAACGGAAGCGTATTAGACACAAAGACAAATTTTTTACTATACGTTTGGACGACTCCAGGGAAAACGTATAGCGGATATAAATCAATAATGCCGGCAAAGGTTTATTCTTCGCCAGGTCATATTACAGAAACATTCGTCGCTCAAAATGACTCGTTATCATATTTTTGTATAAAGCATAACGGCACCAAACACGACTATAACGTTTTCTTTGATGCGCCAACAGAGGCTGTAAAAGCCGGAGAAACATATACTTTGTCGTTCGATATCGTTGGGGCAAACCCATCTGTAGAAAACGGACTCGACGTTAAAAACTTTAAACTCGAACGCGGAAACCGAGCCACCGACTGGACACCAGCACCAGAGGATGTTGAGGCCTATACGGACACACAAGTGTCAGCGGCCAAAGCTGAGATAAAGGTCACTACGGACGGTATATCCACAGAGGTCAGTAAGAAGGTTGGTTCGTCAGAAATCATATCCAAAATTAACCAGTCTGCTGAAGCAATAAAAATACAAGCGTCAAAAATTGAAATTGACGGTACTGCTACGTTTAATGCAATAAAATCTAATGTTGAGAATACAGTTAACACCGCCGTAAATGATATTGAGATTGGTGGGAGGAATTTAGTTGAGAAATCAAATAATGGAAATATATATACATGGATGCAGAATAAGGGAGCATTTACTAAAACTGTAGATGACCTTGGTGCTACATTTACTATAACTACTTTGCCGGAAGCCAATAGTTGGGGCGCATTTGTGGACAATGGTACAGCTAATGTGGTTGAAAAAATAGAAGCTGGTGCCGAATATCGAGTGTCATTTGACCTTCGCACAAGTGTTGCTATATCAAATCTTCTTATTGCAGCGAGTGTGAGAAAAACTAATGGCACCGAACCTTTTACAACAGGTACTACTATTTCATTAAATACTACAGCTGACACCTGGCATCATATTGTAGCAAGTACTACAGCAGTTGCAACCTTACCTGATGTAGATGATCAACGATTATATATTTCGATGCCAAAGTTAAAGGAACAATTGGGCTCGTTCTCTATAAAGAATGTCAAACTAGAAAAAGGTAATAAGGCAACCGATTGGACTCCGGCGCCAGAAGATATAGAAGTAGATTTAACTAATACGGCCAATGATCTTGAACAAAGAATGTCAGCTACCGAAGGAACGGTATCAACTCTTTCTGGAACTATAGATGAACAAAAAGACAATATTGACGATTTAAAAACAAAAACAGATGCTAATTCCAATAATATATCAACTAATGCAAAAGCTATCTCGATGATACAAGGTGAACAAACAGAAATTCATAATTCTATTTCACAAGTTACTTCTACAACTTATGAACTTGATACTAGAATAGCAGATATAGAGAAAGGGGTAGTTATTGATCCAAATGAACCTTCTGTATCTGTAGTGTCACAAAATGGAGCGGTTAAAGTAACAGATGAAAAAGTAATGATTAAAGGAGCCGGTAATACGGTTTCTTGGGCCGATGAAGAATCGTTTAATGCAAAAAGATTAGTTTCTTCAGATATTCGTCCAAGATATATAACTTTTGCAAATAATGGTCAGGTAACTACTACCGGTTCTTTTGCTCTTATTGGACGTAGCAATGGACATATGTCAATAATTAGAACTTTAACATAGGAGGAATAAAATGGCAACAGTTTATGGTGCGTATAACCCAACTGGTTGGAAGCCATCTGGCTCTTCTTATTATAAATATTATCAAGCATGGGTAGAGTATTGGATTTCTGCAGAGACGGATACTACTATTAGTTTTTCTGCCTATATGGGTGTTCATATTAGTTCATCAGTTAATGCTTCTTTTAACGCGAGGTTAGACTTCTCCGATTATGGGGCTGTAGCAACCGCGACCGGAAGTACAGTATTTGGACAAAGCAATACAGTTACTCTTATTGGTACACATACTTATACTTATCAAAAAGGTGAAACTGCAAGAACTATAGCTACTACGGGATATGTATGGTCTTCACAGGGCAAATGGACAGGTGAGTGGGTATCTGCAACTGGTTATGTTACAGTACCAGCGCTTGCTTCTTATGCTATAACATATGACGCAAATGGTGGTCAAGATGCTCCTGGCAACCAAGTAAAATATCTTAATAAATCAATAACTCTTTCAAGTAGACAACCAACTAGAATAGGATATACGTTTTCAAAATGGAACACTGCGGCAGATGGAAGTGGAACTGATTACAATCCAGGTGGAACTTATACCGAAAATGCTGCAGCAACATTATATGCTCAGTGGACTAAAAACACTTATACAGTTACATATAATGCTAATGGCGGAAGCGGCTCTATGAGCGCTAGTACATTTACATATGATGTTGAGGCTACGCTAAAAACCAATAGTTTTACAAGAGCTGATTATTTATTTTTAGGCTGGAGTACTACTAATAATGGAGCAGTTGTATATACAAATGGTCAAAAGGTTAAAAATTTAGCTACATCTGGGACAGTCCCATTATATGCAGTATGGAAAAAACAATTTACTCCTCCAGATTTACAAACACCTAACGCAAGAAGAGCTACCAATGGCATTTATGATGATGATGGTACAGGGGCAATATTTTCAGTATATTGTACTCCAGCTCGAAAAGAAACGTCACTTGGTAATTTTTCATATATACCAACCACAATTACAGTTAAGTATAAATTATCTACTGCAGCAGATTCGACATATCAAACACTTAGTAATCCACAAACAATATCTTCGCCGCAAAATGTACCGGCCAATCAGTCAACTTGGACGCTTGCGGATTCATCTATTTTAACAGATGAGCAATATACAGTTTTATTCCTTGCAGAAGGTAAAGATAATAATGTTGTAAAAGAAAGTTCTACACTTACAACTATTATACCGTTTGCTAAATTTACTGTAGATTTTAATCCAGAAAATAATTCAATAGGAATATTTACCGTCGCTTCTTCAGATGATGATTCTGTGACAATTGCGGGAGATGTATTTTTAATACTTAATGATAATGATAGTGGAGGAACTGATGATCGGCTTCTTACTGCTTTTAGAAAACGTGGTTGGACTATTTATAATGATTAAAAGGAGAAAAGTATGTTTTATATAATAGAAACACAAGAAAATGTTGATGGAACTGCTACAATTTTAACATATCAGGAACCAACTAAAAATGGAGCCTTATCTAAGTGGCATGATGTTTTATATTATGCTGCAATTTCATCAATATATTTACATTCATGTGTAGTTTTAGATAGTTCGCTTAAAACCGTGGCGAGAGAGTCTTATATTCACCCAGAAACGGAGATCACAGATGAGTAAAATTAATCTTCAAGAAACACTTATTAATATAGCAGATAGTGTTGATATTATAGGTTATACCACGACAGTACCGACTGCAGCTAACACTAATGGCTTAAAAGTTGCATTATTAGATAGTGAACCTGCGACAAAATATGATGGATGGATATATTTGATACAGGAGAGTTAGTATGAGTTTTAATGTAAGTGGACATAATATATTTGATATTTATGTGGGAAATAGTAAGCTTGACAAGATATTTGTCGGTGAGGATTTGGTGTATTCAAGTGGGCCGAATTATATGCCTTTATGTTTTGAAATAGCTTCAGCATCAGTGTCTACTGCTCAAATATCTTTTCAACGAGATGAGACTATGGGCGCTGTAGTTGAGACCTGTAAAAAGTATGATTTATCTTCAATGGTTTCGTTATATCCGTCTTATACAGATCCTTCATGGTTATATTCATTTGATGGAAATACGTGGGTACAATATGAAGTAGGTACAAATATAGTTTTAGGGGGAAGTAATAGTAGAAAGGTGTATTTAAAAAGTGCTGTTGATTATACTGCTTCTGAAACCGCACCTTGGAATCAAGTAAGAGTAGACACAAGCAGTAAATTTTCAACTACATATTATTCTTTTTTAAGATTTTGTTCTGATGCTGCGTTAAATGTTAGTGGCGTCTGTAATAGTATATTATCTGACCATAATAAAAAATGGAATATAGATCTAAGACGTTGTTTCTTAGGTTTATTCGCTTATGCACCTATTATTAGTGCTCCTGAATTACCTGCATTAAGTCTTCATGATTATTCCTATGGTAGTATGTTCTTTAATTGCACATCGCTTACTACACCGCCGATATTACCTGCATTAGATTTAGGTTCTTATTGCTATTCGGGGATGTTTAGTAATTGCAGTGCGCTTAATTACGCACCTGAATTGCCTGCGCTAAATTTAGCTTCTTATTGTTATAGAGGTATGTTTGAAGATGCCAAAGTTCTTGTCCCGCCATATTTACCTGCTACAGAACTTGCAGAGCATTGTTACGACTCTATGTTTCGTAAGACTCTTACTAGTAACCCTGGTAAGTTAACTACAGTTCCTAAACTACTTGCTACTGATAATCTTCCTGCTGGTGCGTATTATGCAATGTTTGAAAGTAATGTAACATCTTCTGAAACATCTACAAGTACTTGTCCTTATGCATATCGAATACCATATACCGGTACTGGTACAGCAGATCCTTCTGCAGCTATGGAACCTACAAGTCTTATGTTTGGAGATAGTTATCGAACTCCAGCTCTTAATCAAACGTTTTATATAAGTGTTCCTGTTCAGCAATAGGAGGTAATATGGTTATATATTTTAAAAATCAAAAGGCATATGAATATAGAACAAATAAGGCGCAAAATGATGCATTTATTGAAGGATGTATAGATGCCGTATATACAGGTAAACGAGATATTGATATAAAGTACGGAATTGAAAGTTTATTTCTATCCAAACGTGAAGCCGTATCTGTTGTTTTTCCTATTGAAAGTTCTTTTATTAATTACAGTGATGAACTAGATTTTGATAAAAAGTATTGTGATTTAAATAATATTCAATATAGATATCAAGATAGAAAAGGCAGTACTGTAATGGCTTTTCAAGGAGATATATATATTTATGATTTAAGATTGAATAAAGATCATGAACCTTTAATCCACAAATTTATACAAGATGTAATTACATATTTAAAAATTCGTACTGGTAAAGAAGCAGTACTCGATGGTAACGATATACTTCTTGATAATAAGAAAATATTTGGTATGGTATTTCAATATTATCCAACAAAATATGGTGATTATAGTTATATGGGAGGCATATTATCTATTAATTCAGATGCTAATGTGATTGAAAAAGTATGTTATAAGAAATCAGGTAAAATTCCAGGATCATTAATGGAGTATTCGATCACAACAGATGAAATGGTAGAGTGGCTTCTTAAGTGGTTTCATCAGCATAGTATTCAATAAAATCAAAGACTACATCGTAGTCTTTTTTTTATTGCTTAAATTTTTTAACCTCTTGACTCAAAAAGTTATAACCTCCTAATCCAAAACCCACTTTCCTTATGAGTAAGGGAGTTCAACCTTCTAAAATAAAAAGTTAAACTTACTAGCCAAACCCCCTTACTCAAGTTAACCGATAGGCACAAGACTTAACTCTTTGAGCCTAGGGATAAACTAATTTACATAACTTCTCTAGGCTCAACCCTACATAGGAGGTATATAAATGTCTTACGTCTATTACAACCCAAATCCACTTAAACTATCCGTTGGCGATTGCACAATCCGCGCCATTTCATGCGCATTAAACTTCACATGGGAACAAACTTACAACGCACTCGCACGGCAAGGCTTCGAAATGTGTGATATGCCATCGGCTAATAGAGTATGGGGAACTTTTTTGAAGCAACAAGGTTTTAAAAAGTATCAAATGCCAGACCTATGTCCAGATTGTTATACAGTTAGAGATTTCTGTTATAATAGTCCCTATGGCACGTTCATTCTCGGAACGGGAGAACACGTAGTATGTGTCATAGATGGAGATTACTATGACTCTTGGGACTCTGGCAACGAGATACCATTATATTATTTTAAAAGGAGTTAGTCATGGCTTACAACAATTATTTTCCACAGACGTATACGTCTCCGACTTACACATACGGCGCGACTGCAGCCCCTGTACAGACATGGGCGACACCGGCGCAATCGACAAACCAACAAGTAAATGCAATTAATTGGGTACAAGGTGAAGCTGGCGCAAAATCAGTACCCGTGGCGCCAGGTCAAAAGGTTCTGCTTATGGATAGTGAAACCAATGTATTCTATGTCAAATCATCTGACGTCTCTGGTATGCCATTACCTCTTCGTATTTTTGAATACAAAGAGGTGTCCAAAGTCGCGTCAGACGAGGTGAACGCTAGCGCGCAGAATACGTATGTCACCCACGAAGAGCTTGAGCGTATACTTGCAGATTTAAAAACAAAAGAACAGTCAAAACAAGAGAAGAAGGAGGTAAAGAAAAATGAGTTCATTATATAATGATTTCAATCCAGGACCAATAGGTAATATTGCCAATCTTCTTTCTCAATTTCACCAGTTTAGCTCGACTTTTTCTGGCAATCCAGAAATGCGAGTAAAACAAATGCTACAAAATGGTCAGATGAGTCAAGAACAATTTAATCAAATAGCTCAAATGGCTAATCAGTTATATCGTTTTATTAAGTAATTTAAAGTCTTGTGTCTATCTCACTAAATTTTTATTTTTAAGGAGGTAGACTAAATGTCACTTACAGATGGTAATGGATTAAGTGCTGCTGATGTTGCAGCAGTAACAGGCAACGGCGGTGGCTTCGGCAATGGCTGGGGCGGAGATGGTGCTTGGTAGATAACTGCCAAGGGTAAATCGCGGAATTAAGCGGGAAGGCTGAGATGCTAATCCGAACCGAAGGTTATAGGTAAAACTATAATCAGGGGCAACGCATAGGTTCTGAAACTCTATATGAGAATATAATGAACCCACGAGGCCGCGATAGTTTTTAGAACTTGACATTTTAATATAATTATGATATAATATAATTAGGAAAATTAGAATGTCAATAAGAGGTACGATATGAAGAAAGGTAGTTTTTATACAATAGATGATTACGAAATTACATACGATGGGCAAGTTATAAATAAACATAATGATTATGTTCTAAAAGGGCGACCTAATTCAAAAGGTTACCTAAGAGTAAAAATTGGCGGGAAAATGATGTTTATTCATCGACTTGTTGCTGAAAAGTATGTTCCTAATCCAGACAATAAAATGCAAGTTAATCACAAAGATGGTAATAAACTAAATAACTCTGCTGATAATCTTGAATGGGTAGATAATCAAGAGAATCGTAATCACGCAGTAAAAGAATTTTTACATTTACAAGGTGAAGATTGTCCTTATTCTAAATTGAATTGGGAGGCTGTAGATTATATTCGAGCCAATCCAGATCATCTTTTACAAAGAGAGCTTGGCGAAATGTTTGGAGTATCAAGAACTACCATCGGTGATATAATTCATTATCGTACTTGGAAACGTAAACCTAAAAACTAAAAAGATATGCTGAACTTATACGAATAAGAAGTATAAGAAATAAGAGATAAAAAACTCTTATGATAACAAATTGGGTTACTCGTTCTTTTCCTTTTTGCTTTCAATGGCAACTGGGGAAATGGTTGGGGCAACAATGGCGGAAGCAACGGCTACGTAGTTTCTGATGTACAAAGAGGTTTCGACCAGAGCGCAATCATGAACGGAATCAGTGGTGTTCAGAGCGCAGTTACAAACGGCTTCGTAGACACAGCGGCTGCTCTGTGTAATGGATTCGCTGGCGTAAACGGCGCAATCTCCAATGGCTTCGCACAAGCTGAAATTGCTAACAACGCTCGTCAAATGGCCAACATGCAACAGGTCTATGGACTTCAGTCTCAATTCGCTGATTGCTGCTGCGAGAACAGACTCGCTTCGGCAGACCTGAAGTACACAATTGCAACGGAAAACTGCGCAGATAGAACTGCCCTTTCCGATGGTGTCAGAGACATTCTCACAAACCAGAACAACGGTATTCAAAGAATTCTCGACCAGATGTGCAACGACAAAATCGACGCCAAGAACGAAAGAATTGCTGACCTTGAGAGACAGCTTACAATGGCTAATCTCGCTGCTTCACAGAGCGCGCAGACAGCTCAAATTCTTGCTAACAACGATGCACAGACAAACGCTCTGGAGCAATACCTTGCACCAGTTCCACGTCCAGCATATATCGTTCAGAACCCTAATGGATGCGGATGCAACAGCATAAATAGCTGTGGATGCGGTTGTGCATTCTAGGAGGTAGTACTATGGCAGAATATTTAGCTAATGCTACACAACTGGTTGACCTTAATCAGCCAGTAGTATTCAGTGCTTCTATTCCGTGTCAGAATGGATATGTAATTCATGAAGACGAAACTGGAATTTTTATTCTACGAGGCGCTACTCCTAATTGCTTTGCAAGATACCAAGTTACTTTTAATGGTAATATTGCTGTACCTGAAGGTGGAACAGTTGGACCGATTGCGGTTTCAATTGCGGTTAATGGCGAAGCTAGAACGACTTCGCGCGCGATTGTAACGCCGGCCGCGGTAGAAGAGTATAACAATGTAACTTCAACTGCAATTGTAACTGTCCCACGTGGATGCTGCTTCAGTGTTAGCGTCCGCGCAGTCAGCGGAATTGTCGATGATGCGGCAGGTACCCCTGCGCCGGCAATTAATGTAACCAATTCTAACTTGGTAATCAACAGAATCGCATAGGAGGTATATGTATGGAAAAGAAAACAATGGATGCTCTCCGCGCGATGCTTTGTGGAGAGATTGAGGATATTGCAAAGAAAGGCAATTTAACTCATGAGTCGCTGGATATATTAAAGGACTTAATTGAAACCGAAAAGAATTTAGGTAAAATTGAATACTATGATAAAGAAAAAGAAGAGTCTCAGGCACTTATGATTCCGGGATATAGTCAGAGAAAGTATTATATAGATGCTGACTATCAACCAGGCCAGATGTCATACGCTGGGCCGCGAGGTTCATACAACATGGGCGGAGGCTCATACGGTATGGGCGGAAACTCATATGGCGGCCGCATGGTTTATGATGTTGATAGAAACTCTTATATGTATATGACTCCGCAATATGACCAATCAATGGCAAGAGGATATAGTAGAACAGGGTCGAAGACGGAGATGGTAGAAGAGTTAAAGACTATGATGAATGAGACCACCGATCAGACAGTGAAAACAGCTATTCAAGATGCTATTGCTAAAATGAATAAGTAAGTTTGAAAACGGGTACTATATGTACCCGTTTTTTGTATACGAAATACGTTGAGAGCGGCCGCTCAATTTCTTGTATAAGTCAGTTCAACTTGCTCATAAAATAGGTTGACCGCGCGCCCTCAACGTACAACTTCTACGTTCAAAATTTGACTTTGTGTACCTTTTGTTATATACTATTAATAGAGGGTATGCATATCCATGTTAGACTAAAATTAAACTTATACCTACGGAGGACAAGACAATGAAAGTTAAAACTTTTAAAGGACAGTATGAATTAGTCGAATTTGACCATTACATGGACGCTAATGATGGTGCAATGGTATGCGTACTAGATTTACTTTTACGTACAGACGATTTAGACCATGTAGAAGATGAATTACACGACATCTTCGCGGTAGATACAGACAAACAGTCATATGTATTTTCACACTATGAAATTACTGATTGTTTTATTGATGATAACGGCCTTGTTCGAGTAATTTGTGTCAAGTGAAAATTTAATTTTCGAGATTGAGAACGGGCATCGGCTCGTTCTTTTTCTTATGTCCTAAAAAGGTAAAGTTAACGCGTCTAATCTCTACTTATTAGATAGAGAAATTTTGTGTGAGGTAAACAAATATGATTATACGTGGAACAACACCATATCATAATTTCATACTTCCAATTTTAGTAGAAGATATAAAAGCAATCTATGTAACTTATTTACAGAATGATGAGGTTATTCTCGATAAAAAAATGTTAGAAGGTGAAGAAGAAAGTAGCGACTTTATAATTGCTAATTTAAAAGACCTTGAAAATGCTTCAATGGAAGACCTTTCTGAAGAAGAGCGTGAATCTTGCCAATTATCTCTTCACCTTTCTCAAGAAGATACACTTGCTTTTCACTTCTATCCCGCTGCAAGAAAAAATATCGCAGTAATTCAAATACGTATTCTTACAACTGACGACGAAGCATTTGCTTCAATGCCTATCAATGAACGTATTTTCGGTGTGCTCCACGATGGGGTAATTCCAGACCAAGAGGAGTCAACAAATGAAGGGTAATAGCGATAGAAGTTTCAAAGTACAATTTAATACTTCGGGAAACACATATTCAAAAATTAAGTTCAATAGAACGACTAATAACTTCAAACCAAAGGCGGAAGTTACTCCTACCGAGCAAGATATATATTACGATGAAATAATATACTACGACGGAGGAGGCGTGCACGGATATGGCGACGATTAAAAAGCATGTTAAGGCTATAATTCAACTGCGCCGCGCCACTGAGCCAGAGTGGATTGAGGTTAATCCAATCCTGCGCGTAGGCGAACCGGCGCTCTCAACGGATGTTTATAAATTAAAAATCGGCAATGGACATGACCATTGGTCAGATATTCCTTATTTACTTCAATCTGAATATGAGCAAATTATGGATTTAATAGACTATGGTATGTATAAGGCTGGTAATGGAATTACTTTAGACAATAGAGTAATTGCATTGGACGATTTAATTCTTGATTGTGGCACTAGTACCACAAATATATAGGAGGTGGACTATGAGTGCTACAGTTAATACAAGGATTCAATTAAAAAGAGATACTACTCAACATTGGAATGAAGCTATTGGATTTGTTCCTTTGCCTGGTGAAGTTATAGTCTATGAAGACTATGAAACTAAGACTTATGAAGTAGAAGAATATGGTGAAATAGTTACAAAAACTGTTAATATACCTAATATAAAAATTGGAACTGGAAATGCTTATGTTCAAGACTTAGCTTTCGTAGATGAAAAAACGCGTGATATATTAATGGCTCATATACAGAACCACGATATTCACGTAACATTAGCCGAAAAATTATTTTGGAATAATAAAATTAACGTTGATGACGCAGATGAACAAATATCTGGCGAGCTAGAAGATGAAACGTTAATTCTTAATAGAAATTAAAAGGAGAGATAACATGGCGGAAATTAGTAAAATAACGTTACCTTCTGGTAATACCTATGAACTCAAAGACGCGACAGCTCGCCAAATGATTAGCGGCGGTGTTAGTTTTATAGTAGCATGGGATGGTACTGGTACTGCCGTTGCAGCAAATGTGCCGAAAGGCGTTAATGCTGGTGGTGTTACGGGTACGTTGGAAGCGGCCGATGCTCAGGCGGGCGCATTTTATTTAGTTAAATCAGCATCTACACCAAGTTCAGAAACATTAGATATTTATGATGAATATGTAGTTATTGGTTCAACTACAAAAAGTTGGGAAAAAATTGGAGATACTCAACTTAATTTATCTGATGTAGTTACTGGAGTTAGTTTAACTAAACAAACTGATGTAGTACTTGGTGAAGCGACTACTTTTACAAATGCTAGTTCATCAGTTTCATTTACTGGTGGAACTACTGATAAGGTACTCGGTGAAGCTACAACTTTTTCTGTAAGTAAACCAGCTATTACAGTTACTCCATCAACTACTAATATTAAAGCTACTGCTAGTGGTGCAGCAGTTGGAGCGAATGGTACAGCAAAAGTAATTACCGGATTTGGTACTCATACAACAGATACTTTTGTTAAGTCAGTTACTGCTGAAACTGGAAAGAATTTAGTTACGACTACAGTACCTAATGTTACTGGTAATACTACTGTAACAATTCCTAATGTAACTGGAAATACAAATGTTACTATTCCAAATGTGACAAGTGTGGGTAGTGCTTCTACATGGAATTTTGCGATGGGAAGTGGCGATGCCGCAGAAACTTTAATTATTAGTGGAGCTAATTCAACTGCACCAACTTTAGGAACAGCTTTAAGTGCTTCAAAAGTAACACTTGGAACTGCGCTTACTGCAACAAATACGACACTTGGTACTGCGAAGACGGTAGCTACAGGAGCTACATCAACTACTGGTACTGGTGATGCAGTTGTTACTGGAGTTACTGTAGGTGATTCAGCTACAGCTATTACAGCTCTTGGAACTCCTACTACAGCAGATGCATTAACAGGAGTTAAGGTTACTACACAACCTACAATTGCACTTGCTACTGGCGCCACAGCTGGTACTGGAGTTATTAGTGTTGCAACTGGAATCAGTTCGGCTACTGCTGGAGACCAAACAGTCACAGTTGGTACAAATGATAAGGTTACGGCTGTTACTGGAATTGGAACAGGTACTGCGGCAGCTCAAACGATTACAGTTGGAACTAATGATAAGGTTACCGTACTTAAGAATACTACAGATGTTAGCGTAACAAAAGGCAACGCATAATAGGGGGTGATTTAAATGGCAAATATAAGTGCTATTAAATTACCTAATGGGACGACATATACATTAAAAGATAACGGGGCTTTGCAACTGACCGGAGGCCAGGTAACTGGCCCCGTTAGTTTTGGTGATTCGGTTTCTATTGATGAGGCTACCTTAGGAGATTTAGTTGTCAATGGAAGCGCTAGTTTTACGAATGGGATTGCTAATTTTAAATCTGTATCGGTTTCACTTCCAGTTGCTTCTTGGTCTTCAAATTCACAAACGGTTACTGTTTCGGGGGTTACTGCAACAAATACTGTTGTAGTTTCTCCTGCGCCTGCTTCTTTTGGAGATTATAGTACTAGTGTGGTACATTGTACTGCACAGGGAAGTAATTCATTGACTTTTACTTGCAGTGAGGTGCCAGCAGGCGCACTAACAGTTAATGTATTAATAATGAATATTTAAGGAGGTGAGAAGGAATGATATTTAATATGGTCGGTGGTGCCGGCTCTGGAGAATCACTTCTCATCTCTGATACTATAGATGCGAATGGGGGTACTATTCGTACTATTACTGGAAAGGTTGTAAAACTACAAACGAAGACAATTACGCCAACAAGTTCTGTTCAGAATGTATTACCTGATACAGGATATGATGGCTTTAGTCAAGTTACAGTTGGGGCGTCGAGTGGCTCAACGATTAATAATCAAAATAAAACAGTTAGTCCGTCTACTTCACAGCAAACTATAACGGCAGATTCTGGATATACGGGATTAGGTACGGTCACCGTCAATGCAATGCCAACTATGACGCTTCCAACGTCGGCATCATCTTCTGCTACGTCTGGTTATACTTCCAAAGCTACAATTGGACGTAGTACCGCGGCCCAGTATATAAATATACCACCGGGTTACAATAGTGCCGGTGCATATTATGTAATTAGTGCAGTAGCTAATGGTTCGGCAACTGGACCGACAAGTTTGAGTGGTTCAAGTGCTACAATTACAACCGGCACTAATACAATCACACTTACCAAAACCGGTGTTACAACAACGCCAACTGTCTCTGCTGGTTATGTATCCAGCGCGACGGCATCAACTGCTACGGTGGCGCTCACTGCGTCAGTCACAGTCAATCCAACTCCGACGGCATCAGGGGCAACGGTTACAATACCAGCTGGTTATTACAGCGCACAAACAACTAAATCAGTTACATCTGGTAGTGCGACAGCGCCTTCATCAATCAGTGGGACGGCCGCGAGTGTAAGTACAGGCACAAATACATTAACACTTACAAAGACAGTTAGTGTAACGCCGACAGTTACTGCAGGCTATGTAAGTAGTGGAACGGCAGGCAATAGCTCAGTTTCACTTACCGCTTCTGTTACAACCAAAGCGGCAGCTACAATAACTCCTACAACTACAAATCAAACAATTGCGGCTGGTACATATCTCACTGGCATCCAAACAATTGCAGGAGATGCTGACCTTGTAGCTGCAAATATAAAGAAAAATGTTAACATTTTCGGAGTTACAGGTAGTTACGAACCAGATGATTTTATTGTTACATTAACTCAAGATTCAAATAATAATTGGGTTCCAGATTGTACTTTTGCTGAATTAGCAGCGGCATATAGTAGTGGTAAAAATATAAGCTATTATGCTGAGTATCCTGCTGTTGCTACTGGTTCAGGTAGTTATAATGATTTTGATAATGTTATTAGTTATATCGTAATAGAAGATTTTGCAAATGGTAATAGTTGGGGAGTTGTTGAAAAATCATATAAATTTAAGTCATCTGGAGTAACCCTAGATTTAACAGATACTTATTATTTAACTGGCACTGCTACAGCTCAACCATCTAATGTAGTTTCTGGTCAAATTTTCTTTAATGGTAGTGGTTATCAAACTGGTACATTAGACCTTACGGACGTATATATTCGTAGTGCTGCGCCGACTTCATGGGTTGGTAGCGATGGCGATATATATATTCAAGAATAGGAGGTGAGTTATGTCTAAAACAATAAACGTACAAGACACCTATACCTCCAATACAGTTAGTTTTGATTCAACGAACTCCAATTATGCTTCTGTAGTAAGTGGTTATCCAATAGAAAATGGTATTGGTGATGGTAGTGGTACATATGCAGGTTTTGTACTTGCGAATGGTTCTAGTGCCGTCACCAACATATATTATAATTTCAATTGTAGTGGCATACCATCGGGCGCGACGATTACGTCCGTGGCTTGCCGTGCGAGAGCATCAAGGTCTTCAACAAGCTCAAACTATATTGCAAGTGCATATTTACAATTATGTACTGGTACAACAACCAAGGGTTCTCAAACAAGTGTTGCTACAACAACCGCGACTTACTTTGATTTAACTCCTGGTACTTGGACGCGCGCTGAACTTCAAAATGCAAAAATTAGATTTAGAGGTACAAGAGGTACTCGTAGTACTTCTTCAACCTCTTATTCATTAAGATTTTTCGGAGCAGTTTTAACAGTTGAATATACCTATCAAGGTCTTGCATACACAGTTACAGCTACAAGTTCAGTAACTGGAGTTACAACCGACCCAGTAACACAAGATGTAATTGCTGGTAATGATTGTGAAGTTATAATTAATGCTAATTCACTTGATGATTTAGAAATTACCGATAATGGTAATGATATTTCATCTTTACTTGTGCGCCACCATGTAAATACTGGTGGTACAATAACACAAGCGCCAGCATCATATACTACATCTGGTTCTATAAGTGGTACTCGTTATCAAGGTGCAATAGGACATACAGTAGAAAGTCCTGGTACTCAAACAGGTAATGACTATTGTTCATCAAGTGGTTCAACCGCGACAATTTATTATCATTTTGATTTTAGTGATATACCAGAGAATGCAACAATTTCTTCTATGAGTGTTCAGGCATATGGACACTTAGAAAATGCATCGCAATCAAACGAAGTTGCGCGACTAAATACATATTATGGTACTACTGCGAAAGGTACACAGGTATCATTTACTTCAACTTCAAATCGAACAGTAACAATTACACCAGGTACATGGACTGCCGCGGAACTACGTAGTGACGCACGAGTTGGTTTCACAATTGGTTACTATGGAGGTCTTGTTACTGGTATTACTTGGTCTGTTACATATACAGTGCCAAGTAGTGGTAATGATTATTATTATACTTATTCTATAAACGATATTGCCGCTGACCATACAATCTTAATTGAGGAAGCTGGCGCGTTTGTACCTCCAGAAGAAGACCCAACATATAATTACTATCCAATTACAATTTCTTCAATTAATGCACTTACAAGTCCAGGTAATGGAACGACGCGTGTACAAGAAGGTACAAATCAAGTAATTACAATCACTCCAACTGATCCACAACTCACATTAGCTCTTGATAATGGAGTTGATATAACAAATCAATTAGTCGGTGGAGTACCAACAAATAACTATACAGTTACAACACAAGTTAGTGGCGCAGCTTATGGATTTAATTTAAATAGTTCAACTGGCTATTATGTTTCTACTAATAATGGTCAATCTAAATCTGCATCAGTCGCGCGCTTAAATATGGATTTTGAAAGTGATTGTCTTGTAACTATTCAATATATAAACTATGCCGAAGCCTCATATGACTATGGTATGTTTGGTAAGTTAGATACATCGGTAGCAACTGATGGATTAACTGCTTCAAGTGGTGGTTCTACCCCATCTGATTCAACTTCTAACTATGAAATTGCCATGTGTACAAATAGTGCTTCAGCCCAAACAGTATCATACCAAGTACCAGCCGGCGAACACTATATTGACATTAAATATGGTAAAGATGATGCTTCAGACTCAAATAATGACTCACTTCAATGGAAAGTTTTAAGTGTTGAAGCTACAAGTGCCGGTGGAGAATATACTTATACACTCACCAATGTGACTCAAAAACACAGTTTAATTTTTATATTTGGTAATGTAGATTATTACTTCATAACTTCAAGCGGTAATGCAAGTAAGTTATTCCCAGATGGACAGGTTGTAAAGCTTGAGGGGGATTCATATCGTTTAGTCATTGTACCAAATGACCCTGATGCAACGGTTTCATTAGTAGATAATAATGTAAATCGGACAAGTCAATTAGAGTTTGAAGAAGGTCAAGATAAATATGGTAATAGAGTAGTAAATTATACTTACTCTCTTTCAAATATAACTGCAGCTCATACTATTAATGTTACTTGTTCAAGTGGTACGGGCGCGAAAATATATATTAAAAGAAATGGTTCTTGGGTTCAGTGTTCAAAGGTTTTCTTGAAAGTGAATGGTTCATGGGTAGAGCAAAGTTCTACCACATGGTCTACCTTACTTGACCCAAGTGAAAATTATAGAATTGTCACGTAGTGGAGGTGATATTTTGGCAATAAGTAAATTAATTTTAAATGGCGAAGTTCAGATGGATGTCACCTCTGATACTGTTGCGGCAGGTAGTTTATTAAGCGGAAAAACCGCTACTAAAAATGATGGAACTAAAGTAACGGGAACCATAGCTTCAAAAAGTTCTTCTGATTTAACTGCCAGCGGAGCTACTGTTACCGCGCCGGCTGGATATTATGCAAATGCAGCAAGTAAAGCAGTAGCTACAGCTACGCATCCAAACCCAAGCGCTTCAATTGCTAGCGCAACCGGAGTTGTAACTGCTTCACATACACAGGGTACTGGTTATGTGACTGGTGGGACAACTACTGGTACGCTTAGTTTAACCACTCAAGCAGGCAAAACAGTTACTCCGACCGAGTCGGCGCAAACTGCAGTTGCTTCATATAGGTGGACAACCGGACCAATAAGTGTTGCGGCGATTAGTTCGACATATGTTGGAAGCGGGATACCAAGGAGGAGTGCAGCTGATTTAAGCATTAATGGTTCTTCGTTCATAACTGTCAGTGGATATTATTCTTCTAAAGTGTCAATAGCTATGCCATATGCATATACGGGGGCTTCAATCACTTTTGATTCTTCAACTGGCACCTACGATATTGATCATTATTGTACATCAGCAGGTTATAAAGATACGGGACATGCACATATTAATGGCCCAGTTCCAGAACCATGGGTCATCCCATTCGGTACATATTCTATAAGCTCCAATGGAGCTTATAATATTAGTTCGTATGCGAGTGTAAATGTAAGTTGCGCAGAGGGAGTACCCGTAGACGATATAGCTTTAAGAACTATTAGCGTTAGTGGGGGCATACGCGGTAATGCTTCAATGATATCGAGCTATGCGTTTTATGGCTGCTACAGCATTTACAGCGTATCTTTCCCAAATGCTACAAAAATCGGCTTGGGCGCTTTTGCACACTGCAACCATCTTAGTGAGATGTATTTTCCAGCGGTCACACAAATAATGGCCGAGGCGTTCAATTATTGTTCGAGTCTCCGAACGATCAGTTTCCAACTAGTTTCTAGTGTTGGCAAATCGGCGTTTGCAAGTTGTAAAATTTTGACAAAGGTCGATCTTCCAGAAGCTTTAGTCATAGCGGACTATGCGTTTTTAAAATGCTCCTACCTTAATACGGTACGTTTACCAAAAGTTTCTCTAATTAGTTACCTCGCGTTTAGTGGTTGCTCTAGATTAATCAGCGTATATCTTAATGAAGTTTCACAGGTACCATCGACAGATTATCACGATCCTTTTGATGGAACCAACTTATCATCTTCCGGTCAAATATATGTTCCTGCATCACTTTATCAAGATTTTATAGTAGCAACCTACTGGTCTAAATATTCAGCGCAAATGATTTCGGTATAAGGAGCGAACCATGAAATTACAAATTTTAGTTCCTCAATATGAGGAAACCGATTCAATAATAAAACCTTTACTCGATAGTATAGCAATTCAACAAAACGTCGATTTCTCTGAAATTGGCGTTATAATAGTAAACGATGGTTCGGAAGTCTTCTTAACCGAAGACTTCCTTGATTCCTATCCATATCCAATTGAATATTATAAAGAACCTCACGGAGGAGTATCTGCCACACGTCAAGCCGCGCTAGACCACGCAACGGCGGAATATGTAATGTTCTGTGATGCTGATGATATGTTTTATAATGCATGTGGTCTATGGATTATATTCCGCGAAATGGACATTGGAGTATTTGATTCATTAACTTCTGTATTTATTGAAGAAACACGCATACCAGGAACAAATGAAATTACTTATATCAATCGTGAAATGGATTCAACTTTTGTCCATGGTAAGGTTCATCGTAGACGCTATTTAATCGAGAAAGGAATTAAATGGAATCCAGACCTTACAATTCACGAAGATAGTTTTTTCAACATTCAATGCAGTAATTTATCTCAAAATGTAAAGTATTGCCAAACTCCATTTTACTTATGGAAATGGCGCGATGATTCGGTCTGTCGTCATGACCCAAAATATATTTTAAAAACATATCGCAATATGTTAGATTCAAACTCCGCTCTTATCGAAGAGTTTAAAAAGAAAGGTCGTCCAGACTTATCTAATTTCTACACAGTATTCATGATATTTGATGCCTACTATACAATGAATAAGCCAGAATGGATAGACCAAGAAAATCAAGAATACCGCAATGCAACTGAACTTCATTTCGCAAATTATTATCGCGACCATAAAAAAATATGGGAAAATTTTCCATATCAAGAGAAAGTTAACATGTCTCAAGGTATTCGCGGCCGTTCAATTCAAGAAGGAATGTATATGGAATCAATGACTATTGACGAATGGCTTAAACATATAGAACAACTATAAGGAGATTATGTCCATTCTATTTAAATAACGGGTGCATACCCGTTTTTTAATTGTTCAAATAACGTATTCAACGTCAATAAAATCTACTTATATATATGGGATTTAAATCTATATCAATTTAAGGAGGTAATGAAATGAATAAAGGTACAATTATTCGTACAGTTCTGGTAATCGCTACATGCTTTAACACAGCACTTATGGCAACAGACATTGCACAGTTTGGCAACGAAACACTGAATTTAATTTACAGAATTCTTTCTGTAGTTGCTAACTTTGTAATCGTTTTCTGTGCTACTTATTTCAACAATGATTATAGTGAAGAAGATTGTATTGGTACTGGAGTTACTCGTCAGTTAAAGGCCGAGAAGAGAGACGACTACATCGGTGATTACTTCTTTGCTAAAGAAGATTTAACTGGCACCGTACAAGACGAGTCTGAAGATAATGAATAAGACAATTTATAAACAAGCCGATTCTCGTTGGGGTAGTAAGCCATATCCTGTTAAAAAGTCGTCTTTTGCGGGTAATGGATGCGGTTGTGTTGCTTGCGTTCATGTTATTATGGAACAAGAGCAATATAAAAACTATACTCCAGAATCAATTCGTCCATGGATGGTTAAGCAAGGTTTTGCAGTAACCAATCATGGTACTACATGGAGTGGTATTCCAGCTACTTTAAAGCATTATGGATATAATAATGTAGTCCATATTGGTATTAAAGACCCAATGAGTAAAGCATGGACTGAATTAAATAAAGGTAATAGAATTGGTGTCATTTTATTTAAAAGTGGAAGAGGTCCGAATGGAACAGTTTGGACAGCTAGTGGTCATTATGTAGCATTTACAGACTATAAGGTACAAAATGGTAAACACTATTTCTATACAAAGGATAGTGGTGGAAGAAATCATGATGGTTGGTATACTTATGAGAACTCAATGAGGGGTACAGTATATCAAATGTGGATTGTTGAGGCTCCAAAAGCAGCAGCTACGCCTACAACTACGCCTACAAATACGAATACTGCGGCCGAGCCAAAGAAAGATGCTTTAACGGTTGATGGAAAGTTTGGTCCAAAGTCAATTAAGGCACTTCAAAAAGTTCTTGGCACAACCCAGGATGGAGAAATCAGCGGCCAACTTACAAAGCTGAAAAAGTATCATGGTGGATTCTCAAGCGGAATTGCCTATGGAAGTGGTGGTAGTAGTGTAGTTAGAGCCCTTCAAAAATATCTTGGCTTAAGTGGTCCAGATGGACAGCTTGGTCCAAACACAATAAAGGCTTTACAAAAATATCTTGGAATGAGTGGTCCAGATGGATATTGGGGACCGAATACCTCAAAAGCTGTACAAAGATGGCTTAATTCCAAACTTGACGGAAGCTCCTCTTCGTCCACTCCCTCGGTAGCACCGGCGCAGAGTACGTCGGTTAAACTCAAAGGCATGGACATCAGCGAATTTCAGAAAAAAATTAGTCAAGCAAATTTTGAAAAAGCTAAAGAAGCAGGTATTGAATTTGTTATATTACGTGTAGGCTATACTGGTAAGGACTCGAAGAAACCGACAATTGATGCAGTATTCGAAAACAACTATGCTAATGCTATTGCCGCAGGATTACCAGTAGGTATATATTATTATTCACTTGCTACTTCTGACGCTAAAGCAAAAGAAGAAGCTAATTTCTGTATTGCTCATTTAAAAGGTAAGACAATTACTTATCCAGTTTACATTGATATGGAAGATAAGAACTATCAAGCTAAAAAATCTAAATCAACTCTTGCATCAGTATGTAATACGTTCTGTAATACGATTGCCGCGGCCGGTTATAAACCTGGTGTATATGCAAGCTTAAGTTGGTTTAACAACAAAATTGGTTCCATTAGCGCGCCACATAGTAAGTGGGTAGCACAGTATAATGAAACTTGTGATTACAAGGGCGCATATGATATGTGGCAATATAGTTCGAGTGAGTCCGTGCCAGGTATCGCAAGTAGAACCGACGTAAACTGGTGTTATAAAAAATTTTAGAGGTTAATTATGGAAAAACTGATTGAATTATTAGAACAATTAATTGCTTTATTAATAAAGTATTTTTCAGCAGTTCCATTAGAGCAAACAGAGGAGCCGGCGCCAACTGTAGAGCCGGTTCCATCTGAATCTAAAGAACCTACAGTTGAGCCTGAACCAGAACCAACCGTAGAGCCAGAACCAACTCCTGAACCAGTTGTCGAGCCAACCGTAGAGCCAGAGCCCATTATTGAGCCAGTTGTTGAAACTAAAACAATTGACGAACTGGCGCAAGAAGTGCTTGATGGAAAATGGGGTAGCGGAGACAAGCGTAAAGCGAATCTTGAAGCTGCGGGTTACGATTACTATGCTGTACAAGCTAAAGTTAATGAAATACTTACACCCGCGCCAGAGCCATCTGTAGAACCTACACAGCCAGAAGAGCCTGTTGCGCCGACACCTGTTGCATATACTGGCGCGCTTCCAACGTTGACACTTGTGAAGTCTAATGAAGAAGTTATTAATGATACATGCAAGTGGGCCGCTTGGATTGCGGGCGATAATAGATTCCACTATGGATATACAAACAAACATGGAAGTTCTGATTCATCAAAGTGGAGTCCAAACGCTCATCACAATGGTTGTTATTTCTGTGGTACTAATACAACTAGTGGTGGTTGCTCAAAGAAAGGTATTACAGACTATGAACGTTCATATTGCTGTAATCCGTTTGTCGGTGCTGCTTGGGCGCATGGCGGATGTGTTCCAAAAGCTTTAAGCTTATGTAGAGATGGAAGTTCTTGGGATTATCATAAGGGAAAAGGCTATGATAATTCAAGCTTATTTACGAACCTTGGCAAACCAGCAAAGTCTAAATTAAAGAAGGGCGATGTATGTTGCAATGATAGCCACGTATTCTTATATTTAGGAAATGGTAAGCTGGCTGAAGCATCTGGCGGCGATGATAATGTAAGAAATTCGAATAAATGGAACAATTCAATACGTGTTACTGATTTAACTGATAGTAAATATAAAGGAGTTAAACGCGTACATAGATTTAACGGTTCTGTAAATACTGAAACTTATATTCGCCACGGAGAAATTAGTAATAGAGTTGCTCAATGGCAAGCATTTCTTGATTGGTGGTTCGATGGACAAGTTGGAAGTGCTGATGGTATTTATGGAGATAATACACTTGCATGGACAAAGAAATTTCAAGAAGAACAAATCGGACCTGGTGAAGGTGATGGAATTATTGGAAACAAGACACTTGAAGCAGCAAAAAATTGTAAAAAATAAGTAATTTAAAAACCACTACGTTTCCGTAGTGGTTTTTTATTATTCATCTCCTATAACGAACCGATTATTAAAACTTTCAAGAAAATCATTCATTACCCACAGTCCTTTTGGCAATCCACCACTGGTACATTCCTCATTTAAATAATCAGTTAGCGTATTATAACAAGGCCAGCACAAAACAAAATCTCCATCGGGTTCATTCTTTTTAAATGCTTGAATAGAATATGGTTTTTCTCCCTCAACAACTTGTCCACACCTATCACAACAAAAAAATTTAACTATCATTTACATTCTCCTTTTGTCGAAGCTATACGTTGAGGCGCGGCCGGTCGTCCTTGTGCGTCCTTTATCTGTGGCCCTTGCACAGACATAGGCGACCGCGCGCCGACTACGTATCAGCTTCTTCGTAGTCTTCTTCGGTTATCACTAATTTAGTAGTCTTTGGATTTTGAACCATTATTATAGTCATAGTAAGAGGATTGCTTTCCTCATCTACACAAACTTCTTTAATATTCCATTCTGGATAGGCTACTTCAACAATATCTTTGCCTTTCCAATTTATTTTATTACAATTTTTATCTGCTTTAAAATGATACATATATTACCTCTAATTGAAATCTTCCAATTCAACCTGTTCTTTTTCTTCCATTTCATCGGTCATGACAACTGCGAGTATTCTGTCATCTACTGGCATATCTGTGTTAGAGAGAAAAGTGAGTAAAGCTTTATGAATTACAAAATATTCAGCGACGTTGAGTTCGAGTTCGATTGATTTAACTTTATCTTTTTTTGTATATACTTTAGTTTTCATTTACTCACTCCTTTCAATGCATAAGAATATATATAGTTACGACTATATCTATAATTATAGATATTACGAGCACCACCATACAACCAACAAATATTTTTGCAAGCATTACTTGTTCCTTTCTCCGTATGAACAGAAGTCATCGGCATCTGTCATTATTGGCTTGTGAGCATCTCCCTTGTTTTGGAGAAAAGTGCATGACCCCCAATAATCTCGGTATTTACATTCTTTGCATCTCACTATGTCGATGCTTGGTGCGGAGTCGATAGTCTTGGTTATCTGCGACCAAAATACGGTATTGAAATTCTGCTTCAGCCATTCCACATCTATGTATTTACTCATC
>Ga0256405_10000445_pt1 | contig 136553 bp, 109 predicted proteins | sample RumenRJG_02DNA_FD_189096 | JGI IMG/M metagenome (GOLD analysis project Ga0256405, IMG submission 189096) | Bovine rumen microbial communities from Lethbridge, Alberta, Canada - RJG_02 | ecosystem: Host-associated > Mammals > Digestive system > Stomach > Rumen | place: Canada: Alberta...
CGCGCCCTGGATTCCGAGCTTGAACACGAAGATGAAGATCGGGTCAAGGATCGTATTGAGCGTCACCGTCAGGATCGTGGCGAACATCGCTTTCTGCGGGTGCCCCGATACGCGGACAATGGAGTTCAGGCCAAAGTAGAGGTGTGTGACGATATTGCCGATCAGGATCGGGATCATGTAGTCGCGGGCATACGGCAAGGTCGCGTCGCTCGCGCCGAAGAAACGCAGGATCGGATTGAGGAAAATCAGCGATACGGCGGAAAAAACGAGGCCGATCAGGATGTTCAGGATAAAGACATTGCTCAGGACCTTCTTGGCCACGGGATAGTTTTTCTGGCCCAGCAGGACGGAGATCAGCGTCGCGCCGCCGACACCCACGAGCGTGCCGAAAGCCGAGGACAGGTTCATCAGCGGGAAGCACAGCGCCAGGCCGGAAATGGCCATCGGACCGCATCCCTGCCCGATGAAGATGCTGTCCACCATATTGTAGAGCGAGGAGGCCGTCATCGCGATGATTGCCGGCATCGCGTACTTCTTCAGCAGCTTGCCGACCTTCTCGGTACCGAGTTCAAGGGGAATGTTTTCTGCCATAGATTGCAAAGATACGAATCTTTTTTTTGTAACTTGCGCTTCGTTATGACCGGTATTATGCTCATCATCGCCTTCATCGTGGCCATCGTGGCCATGATTCTGCTCATTTCGAAGCTGAAGGTACATCCGTTTTTGGCCATTCTGCTTATCTCGCTGGTCCTGGCCCTGCTGGCGGGGATCCCGCTGAAGCAGATCCCCGGGGTGATCGGCAGCGGGTTCGCATCGACGTTTACCTCCATCGGAATTGTCATCATTCTGGGTGCTTTCATCGGCGCGGTGCTGGAGAAGACGGGGGCGGCGCTGAAGCTGGCCGACCTGGTCATCCGCCTGGTCGGGCAGAAACGGCCGGCGCTGGCGATGGAACTGATGGGCTGGGTCGTATCGATCCCCGTGTTCTGCGACAGCGGCTTCGTGATCCTCGATCCGATCCGCCGGGCGATGGTCCGCCGGACGGGCGCTTCGAGCGTCACGATGACGGTCTGCCTTTCGTGCGGCCTCTATGTGGCCCACGTGTTCATCCCGCCCACGCCCGGGCCGCTGGCCGCAGCCCAGTCGCTGGGTCTGGAGAACAACCTGCTGCTGGTCATCGGCATCGGCGTACTCTGTTCCATCTTCCCGCTGATCGCCGGTTATTTCTTCGCCCGGCACATCGGCCGGAAAGTGCACAGCGATGACGAATCCGCGCCGGACACCGATCCGGTCAAGAGCTACGAAGAGCTCAAGGCCGGCTTCGGCAAACTCCCCTCCGCGCTGAACGCCCTCGCTCCGCTCGTCGTGCCGATCCTCCTGATGGCACTGTCATCGGTGGTGGCCATGGCCCATTGGACGGGCTGGGCCGCCGACCTTTCCCTCTTCCTGGGAACGCCGGTCATGGCGCTGGCCGTGGGAGCCGGGCTGGCCATTCTCCAGTTGTTTACCGCCCGCAAAGGGGACCTTTTCTACGGACTGACCAACGACACGCTGAAGACGGTCGGGCCCATCCTGTTCGTCACCGCCGCAGGCGGCGTGCTGGGCAAAGTCATCGCATCGTCCGATATGGTGAACTATATCACGTCGCACGCCGAGGCGTTCCGCAGCATCGGCATCTTCTTCCCGTTCCTGCTGGCGGCGATTCTCAAGACGGCGCAAGGCTCTTCTACCGTCGCCATCACCACCACGGCCGGCATCATCGCGCCCCTGATGGCAGCGCTCGGCTTCGCCACGCCGGTCGATGCCGCCCTGGTCGTCGTCGCCATCGGCGCCGGCGCAATGACGGTCTCCCACGCCAACGATTCCTATTTCTGGGTCGTCACCAGCTTCGGCCGCCTGAGCGTAGGCAATGGCTACCGCACCCAGACCTTGCTGACGCTGGTCATGGGCCTGGCCGCGATGCTGGAAGTCTTTTTGCTCAGTCTGCTTTTCTAAGGCCAAAGCCGGCGGTAGAAGGCTGCTTTCCGGTCGAGGGCGAGCGGATAGGCACGGGAGGTGGAGGGCATGCGCCACAGCTGCAGGGTCCGGGCACCACGCTCCGCTGCTGCGAAAAGGTCCTGACCGATTGTGATTTCGACATGGCCGCCGACGGGCGGTTCGGCGCAGCCGAAGGTTTCGACGATCAGATCGGTGGCTTTCTGGCCGGTGGCCACCAGCGTCCGGCAGGCGGGGATGCGCGCCAGCAGCGCCGGCAGATCGGTCGGTGTGACGACTTCGAGGAACTTGTCGGAGGCGTTGTCTTTCAGGCGCCGGACTTCGCAGGCCGTATCGTAGAGCGCAATCCCCTGTTCCCGGCAGAAAGCCTCTACCCGAGGCTGGTCGAAGCACTTCTGCCCCGGAAGATTGAAATGGTCCTTGTCATCGAAAAACAGCAGGCCCATCACGCGCCAGAAATCATTGTTCCAGTTCGGGTAATAGAATGGCATCGACCACCGCTTCGGCTGCGGCGGAAAGCTGCCGAGAAAAAGGATCCGCGCCTGCTCCGGCAGGAAAGGTTCGAAGGGATGGCGTTCCGTTTCCATCATTCCATGGCGGCCACGGCGGCCGATTTGACTTGGAAGAAATTGCTGGCGCCGGGGGCAAGCAGGCGGTATTCGCCGTGGTTGCCCCAGGAGGCGGGCCGGTCGGCGAGCCCCTGCCCAAGATGCCGCGCAAGCGCCGACCCACGGCCCTTTGCGGCCGCGGGCATACAGTCGTTCACGGCCGCAGGTACACAGTCGGTCACGGCCGCAGGTACACGGTCGGTCGATCGCGCCGACGCAAGGTCTTTCGCGGCCGTAACGGCGGAACGGAAACGGTTGCATTTCATGCCGCTAAGATACACATTTTTTGCGCTGCAACGGACGCACTTGATTGTCAGCCGTTTGCAGAAGTTGACCCCCTCGCTTTCAGAGGGGGTCAACTCGCATAAGTCGCTGACTTACTGATGTGTACATTGCAGCGCAAAATGGGAGGGGGCGGCGGGACAGAGTAATTCGATTTGCATTTTCAACAAACTCTTACGACCTTTGTTTCACAGGGGTCGCATGGCGCGGCCCTGGCAAACCATAAAAGAAGCGAAAGATATGAGGCGAAGGAACCAACCGATTGTCAGGGCAAATGCCATCCACCACGTCTATCAGAACACCCCGAACGGGTATCTCATTTTTTATTCCGTCAAAGATTATCTGATCTGTTTCTCGGTCATCTCTGTATTGGCCCGCCGATACGGCATCCAGATTTCCGGCGTCAGCCTGATGCCCGACCATATTCATCTGATTGTCTATGTAGAGGACCCCGTGCGCTTCCGGGCCTTCATCCGGGAGTTCACCAAAGTATTCACCTGGCTGTGGAACCAGCATTATCAGCAGTCAGGGCCTTTATTCAACACACCTTTCGGTTGCACGCCGAAATTGGCGCACAAGAAGATCCGTTCCGCCATTGCTTATGTTTACAACAACCCCGTAGAGGGGCGGCTGGCGACCCGCGTTGAAGAAGACCGCTGGAACTTTCTGGCTTATGCGGCTGCTAAATCCCCGTTCTCGGAAAAACTTCGGATCGACAAGGCGCGTTGGGAACTCCGTAAAGCGCTCTATACCGTCAAGGCATACCGGAAGGAAGACCGGTGGCTCGATTATTCCCTGCTCGAGAGAGTCACGCAGCAGCTGTCGCCCCGGGAAACGCAGCAATTCATCGACTACGTGATCCGCAAATACAACTTTATCGATTATACCGCAGCGACAGCTTTCTACGAATCGTACGAGAGCATGGTCTTAGCCTTCGATGCCAACACCGGCAGCGAGTATGAGCTGGTGGAAGACACCTACGGAAAAGACTATCGCTGCTACAAAAAGATGATCCGCCACCTGTGCCTGGCCAAAGGCTACGTCACCATGGAACGCGTCCTGACGCTGCCCCAAACCGACAGACGCCGTCTGGGACAAATGCTGATGAGAGAAACCGGCGCCAGCGACACAGAAACAGCTAAACTGCTCCGGCTCTGACCGCCATAAGATTTTGCAAGAATGCCGCTTCGTACGTCGGGCATCAAGGACTAAGTTTCAAGCATCGATGCCAGCCCGCTAAGGCAGAATGTGCCGCCGTTGTTTCAGGCATCGATGTATGACCGACTGCAGAGACAGAGGACGTGGCTTCGGTCATTCGTCCGTCACGACTGCCGCAGCAGTGATTCAAGGAGGGCACGGCAGCCGCGGAGGATGTCATCGTAGGCAGTCTCGAAGTCGCGGGTGTACCAGGGGTCGGCGACGCTGCGGTGTTCACCGGCGTAATCCAGCAGGAGATGGATCTTGTCTTCCGGGTCGCCGCCTGTGATACGACGGATGCCGCGGATGTTGGATTCATCCATCGCAATGATCAGGTCATACCGCTGATAATCGGAGGCTTTCATCTGCCGGGCCGTGCGGGCGGCATCATAAGGGATACTATGCCGTCGCAATATGGCTGCGGCGGGGGGATAGATCGGATTCCCCCACTCTTCTTCACTGACTGCGGCCGATGCCACTACGAATTCATCCGTCCTGCCGGCTTCTGCCGCCAGATGGCCGAATACCGCCTCCGCCATCGGGCTGCGGCAAATGTTTCCCAAACAAATGAACAGAATCTTTGTCATTGCGCAAAGATACACATTTTTTCCACTGCAACGGACGCACTTGATTGTCAGCCGTTTGCAGAAGTTGACCCCCTCGTTTTCAGAGGGGGTCAACTTACGTAAGTCGCTGACTGACTGATGCGTACATTGCAGCACAAAATATGGCGTGTCGGGCAAAAAAGCTGAGAACGGCATGGCGAGACGACCAGAGGGTACGCTCAGAGAGAGACGGCCAGCGGAGGCGGCCAGCGGAAGAAGAGACGGCAGCAGGGGCCGAGACGGCAGCAGGGGCCGAGACGGCAGCGGCTGTGGGAGGCGATCAGAGGGAAACGGCCAGAGGGAGGCGGCCAGAGGGAGACGGTCAGAGGGAGACGGTCAGAGGGAAGTGATCAGAGGGAGGCGATCAGGTGGATGATGGTGTTGAGTATCTGGAGGAGCCAGGTAAGGGCTTGGATCGACAGGTCGGAGAGGCGGTCGAGAAACGGCGCGAGGGATGATGCCGCGGAGCTGGCTGCGGCGGAAGCGACGGCGGAGCTGGCTGCGGCGGAAGCGACGGCGGAGCCAGCGACGGCGGATGAGACGGCGGAGCCAGGGACGGCGGAGACGGCGGAGGAGACGGCGGCGGTGGCGGAGGCGGCGAGGATGGTGTACATTACGAGGGTGGTCAGGGGAATGGCCAGGAGGGTTGTCAGGAGGAAATAGGCGGGGAAGTTTCCGAAGTAGAACCAGGCCAGGAGGCCGCAGGTGGCCTGGCAGCAGAGGCTTACACTCAGGAGTTCCCAGACGCGGGTCAGCAGCCGGGAGCGGGTATGCAGGAGGCGTTTCAGCCGGGGGTGGAGCAGAAGGATGGAAAGGACAGCGGTATAGGAGAGTTGGAAGCCGATGTCGCGGGGCGATTCGGGGTCGAAAAGCATGAGCAGGAAGGCGCTGCCGGCCAGGGCCGACAGGCCGTCGCGGCCGCCTGTGACGAAGGCGGAGATCTCATAGAAGGTGATCATCAGCACGGCGCGGGCGATAGAGGCGCTCAGGCCGGTGATGAGAGCATAAGTCCACAGGAGGCCGAGAACGACGACGCTTCGCAGCAGCCGGGCGGGCCGGCTGCCGCCCAGCAGCGACAGCAGGCGATGGAGCAGCGCATAGAGCAGGCCGACGTGCAGGCCGCTCAGGGCCAGCAGATGCATGGCGCCGCTGTCGCGCCAGGCGGCGCGCAGCTCGCGCGACAGCCCGGAGCGGTCGCCGATGGCCAGCGCCCGGAGAATCGCCTGCTCTTCTCCGGCCGGAAGCAGCGTCTCCAGCCAGGCGGAGAACGACGCCTTGCAGCCGGCGGCCCACAGCGTCAGCGCCGGCGGCGGGCCGGGGCGGGGCATCCGCCCCGCCTGCACCCCCGCCGCCCCCAGCCACAGCAGGCAGGCCAGAATCCACAAAAGCTGCGGCCGACGCCATGCGACGAGGGCAAAAGCCACCGACAGAAGAAGATAGACGAGCGGCGGGAGCGGGAGCGCATCTCCCAGCAGATTGCCGGCCAAAAGGGCCAGCGTACACAGAATGATTTCTCTACCTTGCCACATCCCGTCAAATTTTCAGCAAGATACAATATTTTTTCCTAACTTTGTCAGATTCGAACAATCAAACAACACAAATATGATCATCCTTGTCCTCAATTGCGGTAGCTCCTCGCTGAAATACCAGCTGCTTGACATGCGGAGCGCCGAAGACTATACCCTGATGAAAAAGGGTCTCGTAGAACGCATCGGTGACGTGGTCCCCGACCATGCCGCCGGTATCAAGATGGTGCTCGACGCCCTCGTCAGCCCCGAAGAAGGCGTCATCGACTCGCTCGAACGCATCGATGCCGTCGGCCACCGCGTGGCCCACGGCGGCGAATTCTTCGACTGCAGCGTCCGTGTCACGCCCGAGGTGATGGACAAGATCGAGCGCTGCTGCGAACTGGCTCCGCTCCACAACCCGGCCAACCTGATGGGCATCAAGGCCATCGAACAGCTGATGCCCGGCGAACCGCAGGTCGCCGTCTTCGACACCTCCTTCCACCAGACCATGCCGGACTATGCCTATATGTACGCCATCCCCTACCGCTTCTATGAGCAATACCGCCTGCGCCGCTACGGCTTCCACGGCACCAGCCACAAATATGTGGCGGAAAAAGCCTGCAAGTTCGTCGGCCTCAACCTGCACAAGAGCCGCATCATCACCTGCCACCTGGGCAACGGCAGTTCCGTCACGGCCATCCAGAACGGCGAAAGCGTGGATACCTCGATGGGCTTCACGCCGGTCGAAGGCGTGGTGATGGGCACCCGCTGCGGCAACCTCGACGTGGGCGCCGTGACCTTCATCCAGGAGAAAGAGAATCTCGACTACAAACAGGTCAACAACCTGCTCAACAAGAAGAGCGGCCTGCTGGGCATCTCCGGCGTGTCGGGCGACAACCGCGACATCGAAGCGGCCGCCGCCACCGGCAACGAACGGGCACAGCTGGCCAAGAAGATGCTCTCCTACAGCATCAAGAAATATGTGGGCGCCTATGCGGCGGCCCTCGGCGGCGTGGACCTGATCGTCTTCACGGGCGGCATCGGCGAGAACGCCTGGCCGGTCCGCGAAGAGGTCTGCACGGGACTCGAATTCCTGGGCGTGGACTTCGACACCGAGGCCAACAAGGTCCGCGGCAAAGACGTCCTGCTCTCCCGTCCGGGCTCGAAGGTCAAAGTCGTGGCCGTGACCACCAACGAAGAGCTGGTCATCGCCACCGACACGATGAATATCGTAAGCAACAACTAATTAAAACATAAAACAGAATCCTGATATGATTACCAACTTCAACGAACTATTTGAAGAACTCCGCTCCCGGAGCAAGAAACGCATGGTTGCCGCCTGGGGCGTGGACGACCACACCATCACCGCCGCTTCCAAGGCCATCGAGAAAGGCATCGTCGAGGTCACCCTCGTCGGCGACAAGGACAAGATCCTGGAAGTCTGCCAGAACGAGAAGATCGACCCGGCCATCTTCACCATCATCGACAACAAGGACGAGCTCAAGTCCATCGCCCAGGCCGTGGGCATGGTCCGCGACGGCGAAGGCGATATCCTGATGAAAGGCCTTTGCAGCACCGACAAATACATGCGCGGCATCCTCAACAAGGAACGCGGCCTGCTGCCGCCCAAGGCAGTCCTGAGCCACGTGGCCGTGATCGAAAACCCGAACTATCACAAGTTCCTGATCCTCGGCGACATGGCCGTTATCCCGGCTCCGGATTTCAAGCAGAAGCAAGCCATCTGCAAATACCTGGTCAATACCGCCAAGGCCATGGGTATCGCCAAACCGAAGGTCGCCGCCATCGCCGCCACCGAGCAGATGCTCGACGGCATGCCCGCCTGCGTGGAAGCCGCCCTGCTGGCCAAGATGTCCGACCGCGGACAGATTGCCGGCTGCGTGATCGACGGCCCGCTGGCCCTGGACGTGGCCATCGACGCCGAATCGGTCGCCATCAAGAAGATCAAGAGCGAAGTGGCCGGCGACGCCGACTGCCTCCTCTTCCCGAACATCGAGAGCGCCAACGTGTTCTACAAAGTCAATTCGAAACTCTGCAAGGGTGTCCGCCAGGCCGCCATCATGGCCGGCGGCATGGCCCCGTGCGTCCTCTCGAGCCGCGCCGACAGCATCGATACCAAACTGAACTCCATCGCCCTGGCTGCCCTGACGGCCAAATAGCCCGACACCCGACATGAAGATCCTGGCTATCAACCCCGGCTCCACCTCGACCAAGATCGCGGTGTTCGAAGACTATGAGCAGGCCTTCACCAAGACCCTCCGCCACAGCGCTGAGGAGATCGGAAAATATCCCAACATCGTCTCCCAGTTCGAATTCCGCAAGAAGATGATCGTGGAGGCGCTCAAGGAAAACGACATCGCGCTGAACGAGATCGCAGCCATCGTGGGCCGCGGCGGCCTGCTCCGCCCCATTCCCTCGGGCGTCTATGAGGTCAACGAGCGGATGCTCGAAGACCTGCGCAGCGGCCAGTACGGTGAGCACGCCAGCAACCTGGGCGGCATCCTGGCCCATGCCATCGCCGAGGAAATCGGCTGCCGCGCCTTCATCACCGACCCGGTGGTGGTCGATGAGCTCTGCGACCTGGCCCGCGTGGCGGGTCATCCGCTCTTCAAGCGCGTCTCGGTGTTCCACGCCCTCAACCAGAAGGCCATCGCCAAGATGTATGCGGCCCAGCAGAGCGTCAAATACGAAGACCTCAACCTGATCGTCGTCCACCTGGGCGGCGGCACCTCAGTGAGCGCCCACTGCAAGGGCCGCGTGATCGACACCAACAATGCCCTCAACGGCGACGGCCCTTTCAGCCCCGAGCGCTCCGGCGGCCTGCCGGCCCAGCAGCTGGCCGACATCTGCTTCAGCGGCAAATATACCCCGCAGGAAGTCAAGAAGATGATCAACGGCCGCGGCGGTACGGTGGCCCACCTGGGCACCAACGATTTCCTGGAAATCGAGCACAAGATGGTGGACGACCCGCACTTCAAGCTGATTGCGGACGCCTATCTCTACAACATCGCCAAGGAAATCGGCGCCATGGCCGCCGTCCTCAAGGGCAAGGTCAACGCCATCCTGGTCACCGGCGGCATCGCCTACGGCAAGGGAATGATGGCCGACCTGGCCTCGTATGTGGACTGGATCGCCCCGGTGAAGATCTACCCCGGCGAAGACGAAATGGGCGCCCTGGCCCACAACGGCCTGAGCGTGATGCAGGGCCGCGAAGTCGCGAAAGTTTATTGAAACGCATCTATGAAATTACGGAACCTGACCCTGATGCTGGTACTGCCGCTACTCGTGGCGGCAGTCCCGGCATCCGCCCAATCCGGCAAGGCCCGGACCGAAGGCTACTACAAAGACATCTTCATGAACGGCGGCATCGGTCTGAACGCCTACCCGGACCTTCCGGCAGCGGACTTCCTCGGCATGTCGCTGGAACAGTACAGTTCGTCGGAACGCACGCAGCTGGTGTCGCTCGACACCGTGCTGCAGACCATCCTGCTGGTCGGCAGCCCCATCGACGAGAACGGCATCCTCCTCTACCCTGACGGCGATCCGCGTTTCCGGGTGGTCTATTTCAACGGTGGCCGCGCCCAGGCGCACGGCCGTTCGCTGACCGAAAAGGGCCGGCAGAACATCCGTGATTTCGTAAAGAACGGCGGCAGCTACCTCGGCACCTGCGCCGGTGCATTCATCTGCGCCAAAGGCGTGTCCCGCGACACGGGCTACGTGGTGCGCGAAGACTACCTGGCCATCTGGCCGGGCTGGACGGTCGGCACGGGACTCGAGAATTCTGCCACGGGCATGTTTGTGGAGCCCGGCAGTCCGCTGCTGCAGTATTATGATTTCGGCGGCGACATGAAGATCGAGAACGTCCGCCACAACGGCGGTGACTATGCCTTCATGGATGCCGACGTCCCGGCCGGGACCGAGGTCCTGCTGCGCTACGACGGCGACACGCTGCATCTCAAGAAATCCATCCACAAGAAGGTGAGTGCCTGGGCCTGGAAGGAGTCGGACGCCACGGGCCGCGTGGTGGCCATCGGCTCGCACCCCGAGCGCCAGATCACGGGCGACCGCCTGGAGCTGATGTCCGCCCTGATCCGCTATGCGGCGGACGGCAACGGCAAGACGAAGCTCAAAGGCGTGCTGAAAAACGGGGAAACCCGCACGATGGACCGCAAGACCTGTGAGAAGGATCCGGCCCATACCTGCATCGGCGACCTGCAGTACCACCACTTCGCCGTGGACGTGCCCAAGGGCGTGAAGGAAATCACGGTCGAACTCAACGCGCCGGAACTCTGGACCGACCGCTTCGACATGTGGCTTTTCGCCGATGAAAGCGACTTCGCTTTCAAGAGCAATGCCCGCTACAAAGACGTTGCCCACGGCAGCGAGAAAAAGCTGACAATTCCCGTCACGAAAGCCGGCCGCTACTACATCTCCGTCTATTGCGCTACGACGGTCGATACCGTCCAGACGCCTTACGGCGACCAGTACTGCGGCCGCATCGACGTCCTCAACGGCGTACCTTACTGCATCAAGGTCAGTTGGTAAACGAAATCCGGCAGTGGACCGGCCGCCCTGCGGCGTCCAGGCCCTCCGCCACGACCACGAACGATCCCCTGTAGTCCGGAAGGCTGCAGGGGATTGTCACGCTCTCCCCCGCCCCTACTTCCAGCAGCGGATGCCAGTAGAGGGTCTGGCGGTAATCAGGATAGGAGTCTCTGGCGAAAAGGCGGGAGCCTGTCAAGGCCTGCGGCCAGCTTACGCCCTGCCAGTCCACGACGCGGGTGCCGCCCCCGAAGGTGAAGCCCGGCAGGTTGCGCTTGTAGGTAATGAAATTGACAACGCCTTTGAAGATGCGGCTGCCCACATAGCAGGTCTGGGGATAGATGCTGACCGATTCGATCAGCAGCGGATCATAGGCCATCATCTGCGCGTGGTCGAAGACCGGCACGCCGTCGAGCAGGACCAGGGCGGCTTCTTCCGCGAATCCCGGTCCGGCGGCATCCTCGTCCAGCCGCACCTGGATCCGGGTTTTCCCGTCAGGCCCCTTGCGCGCGCGGAGCTCGGAGATGAACTCGATGAAGTCTTCTTCCAGGGTATGGAAACGGGTATAGTCATCGAGGACATAACGGACACAGGCTTCTTCATCGAAAAGCCCGTCTCCCCGCACCGGGAGGAAATCGTAGAGCGTATCGGCATCGAACTGCCGCTGAATCTGCATCCGGACGCGCCGCTGCTTGAGCGCCTCCGCCTGCGCATCCGAAAGAACGAGCGGGGCGGCAGGGGCGACGGACGCATTCACGAACGGGGAGAGCAGTTCGACGTGGCAGTTGCTTTCAGGCGAAAGACCTTCAATTTCACAGACACATTCCTTGTTGCCATAGATGTTGGCCGTATAGAAGACCACGCTGCCGTCCTCCCGGATGGGCGCCGCATAGATGTCCGACTTGTCGGAAGGCGTTGAAATGAAAGCGTGACGGCCGATGAGTTCCGGTATCATCGCCTGGCTGAAACCGGTAATCCGGCCGCGGATGATCTCGCCTTCATAGTCCGGCGGAAGCTGGCCGCGGAACGTACGCGGACCGACAGCACGACAGCCAGCCAGAAAGTCGGCGATGCCGGGATTCGCAGGCGAGCGGAAGCCGTCGTCGTGCCACACGGAAAGACTCAGCGTCAGGCGCTCACCCGTGGGGTTGTCCAGCAACAGGCGGCCGTCTTCGTAGCGCAGTGCAAGAGATCCCCGGTCAGGCCGGGGATGACGCTGACCTTCGTCACGATATTCCCCGGCAGAAACCACCTCCACGCCATCCTTGACGCGGTCGGAAGAGAAGACATTGAAGACCGAAATCGTCTTCGCGGCCAGCCCTTCATAGTCGTAGTCCGCCTCGTCCTTGTTCTGGGCGGTGTACACGATCAGGCGGTAGTTGCCCGTAGCCAGCGTCAGGGGCAGGTCCATCCGCCCGCCGCCGCGGCCGCCGGAAAGCGCCACTTTCGCCGTGGCCGCCAGGCCACCCGCGGAATGCAGTTCCACATACGCCACGCTGCTCACATCGGAGAAGGCGCCCGAGGCTGCGTCCAGGCAGAAAGCGGAAAGCCAGACCGTCTCGCCGGCCAGATAGACATCCTTGTCGGTGGAGAGCCACGTCCGTTCCACCACACGTTCCTGCGCGGAGAGCGACGCAAACGCGACGAGCGCTGCGACCAGGATCAGCCCTGCCGTCAATCTATTTTTCATCAGAACTTCAGATTAAGGTTTATATACGGAATCTGCGTCGCGAAGACACTCATCATGTGGCCGTGCACCTTGTTTCCGTCGGAGGTGTAATAGATGGAATACGGGTTCTTGCGCCCCGTGACGTTGTAGCAGCCGAAGGTCAGCGACAGATGGGTCAGCTGCCTGAGGTAGTGCCCCGGCTCGACGATGAAGGCCAGGTCGAGGCGGAAATAGTCGGGGATGCGGTAGCCGTTGCGCTCGGAATAGACCAGGCGGACGCCGTTGCCATACACATATTTGCTCACGGGGATGGTGACCGGCCGGCCGGTGGCATAGTCCAGGTTGACCGACAGGCTGTAGCGGTGCGTGAACTTGTAGTTGGCCACGACTTTGACATCGTGCGGCTTGTCGTAGGCCGCATTGTACCAGCGACCGCCGTTGATGGTCTCCGTGCCGCGGTCTTCCATCTCCCGGAGCTGGGAGCGGGACCAGGTGTAGGACACCCAGCCGTTGAGTTTGCCGATGTTCTTGCGGGCCATCAGTTCCACGCCCCAGGCGCGGTTCTCCGTCTCGATGAGCTGGTCGGCCAGGTTTTCGTTCATCACCAGCACTGCGCCGCTCTTGTAGTCGATATAGTGGAGCACGCGCTTGTAGTAGGCCTCCAGCGAGAGATCCACCGTATTGTTGTACACCGTCTGGTAGAAGCCCGCGGCGGCCTGCCAGCCCGACTGCGGCCGGATCTTGGCACTGGACAGCCGCCAGCTGTCAGTCGGCGAAACATTGATGCTGTTGGAGATCATGTGGATGTACTGCCGCATGGTGTTGAAGCCGGCCTTGACGCTGGTCACGTCGCTGAAGGAGTACTTGCCCGAGAAGCGCAGCTCCGGACCGCCGTAGCGGCTGCCGTCCGACGGCCGGTAGAAAAGCGACCAGCGGAGGCCCGCATCCAGGCTGAATGCATCCGTGACCTGCCAGGTGTCGCTCAGGAAGAGGGCTCCTTCCAGCGCCCGTTCCCGCGACAGGTCGCGGGAGGCGACCAGCGACGAATCGCCCAAGGCGTGGTAGGACCCCGGATTGAGGTCGTAGCGGAGGGCGTCGGCGCCGTAGGAGAGCGTATGGGCCCTGCCCACGGACGATTTGAATTCCAGCTTCGCAAAGGCCTGGTCCACGGCGGTATTCAGCGTATAGGCCGTAAAGGCGTTGAATCGGTCTTCAATGCCGTAGTGATAGCTGTCATAGCCTGCCGTAAATGTCATCGAATGGCGGTCGGAGAAGATGCTGTGCCATTTCAGCGAACCGTTGATGTTGCGATAACGGAAGGTCGTGTCGTTGGAGAAACTGAACTTGTCGCGCGAAAAATAGCCGTAGGCGTGGATCGTATTGCGTTCGCCCAGCTTGTGGCTCAAGCCCAGGTTGGCGTCCTGGAACGAGGCTTTGCCACCCGCATAACTGCTGTTGGGCGGCAGCAGGTTCAGCAGCCAGTTCGAATAGGTGGTCCGGCCGCCCAGGATGAAGGTCGTCCGGTCTTTCACGAGGGGGCCTTCCAGATGCAGGCGGCTGGTCAGCAGGCCCAGGCCCAGCGAGCCCTGGACCTTCTTGCTGTTGCCGTCGCGGCTGCGGACCTCGAGCACTGAAGAGATGCGGCCGCCGTAGGAGGCCGGAATCGAACTTTTGTAGAGCTCGACGTCGTTGATCACGTCGGTATTGAAGGCCGAGAGGATGCCGAACATGTGGTTCGGATTGTAGATGGTCCCGCCGTTGAACAGGATCAGGTTCTGGTCGGTCGAACCGCCGCGCACGTTGAAGCCGCCCGAGGCCTCACCCACCGACTTGACGCCCGGCAACGTCATGACGACCTTCAGGGCGTCCGCCTCGCCAAAGACCACCGGCACATTCTTGATCATGTTGATGCGCACCTTCTCGATGCCCATCTGCGGGGTACGGTGCTGCGACATGCTCTCGGAGGTGATGACGGCGCCCTTCAGGGAGAAGACTTTCTCCTTCATCACGACGTCGAGCGCCCCGTCGCCGTGGACCAGCAGGTCGAGTTTGAGGTCCTCCAGGCCGTAGCCGCTGAACCCCAGCACACCGGCGCCGACCGGCAGGCTCAGGTTGTAGTAGCCGTATGCATCGGTGGTGGCGAAACTCCGTCCCGTGGTATCATAGACCGACACGCCGGTCAGCGGTTCCCCGGTACCGGCGTCGCGCACATAGCCGCGCACCGACGCCCGTCCGCTCCTGCGGGCCCGCTCGGGGTCGCCGATCTCATAGATTTTGTTCTGGAAGGTCATCGTGACGCTCCGGCCCTGATACAGCGCACTGCTGTCATCCGCCGGCTTGACAGGCTCCTGCCGGGCAAAATAGCCGGTAGGCAGGACGGGGCGCAGGTCACCCTCACGCGCCACGAAGTATTTTCCGTCATATTGCCATACCTGATAGCCGCCTTCCCGCAGGGCGGCAAACGCCTTTTCAAGGAACTGCTCCCGCGGTGCGCGGACCGTGTAGTTCCGCTTGTCAGCAGGATCTTTCACGAAATAGATTTCGGGCGTAAACTCAGCCCGGATGAATGCCACCAGGGCGTCGGATTCCACTTTGGAAACCCCGAAGGATTCCGGCAGCGTCTGGGCCGGAAGTTGTGCCGTAGCGCAGAGGGCTGCCAGCAGGAGCATCAGACAAATCCGCTTTTTCATCGCGCCTCCACGTATTTAAGAACCTCCATTCCGTATTCTTCCAGCGACATACTCCGGTTGAACCGATTCTCCAACACGGCCACGTGCCGGCGGATGTCTTTCCGCTGCTCCGGAAACAGGTTCCGGATCTGGCTCTTGCTGCGCACCGGAATGACCTGCCCCGATGGCGTGAGCAGGCAGTAGCGCACATCCCGCACGAAGGTCTCGTGGATGCGGAGGTCATAGGGTTCCCCTTCGCCGATCATCTGCCGTTTTTCGCCGTTGAAATCCTTGTGCAGGGTTTTGGAGACCTGCCGCAGGAAGCGGGTCCTCCCGTCAAAGAGCACCTCCCAGTAGCCCGACGGGGCCTGTGGGCCGGAAAGCGCCTGCAGGTTGACGAAGCGCCGCCCGTCCAGCGAAAACCACTCCACGAAAGCGCGGGAAAGCACCTTCCCGCCCTGACCTGCCGCCTGACGGACCAGCAGTTCCTGCCGGGCTGCATCCACATTGAGCGCAAGACCGTGATACATCTTCCCGTTGTAGCGGACGTCCCCCGTCCCGTACGAAGCGCCAGACCACCAGGGAGACCCGTTGTAATGGATGTTGTAGGCATACGCCTGATGGCCCCGGTACAGGATCGAAGCCTCCGCCGCCTCCTGCCGGAAAAACGCCTCATCGGGAGACTGGGCCCAAAGGACGCACCCCGGAGAAAGCAAGCATAACAGCAAAAAAAGGATCTTGGTCTTCATGGCTCTGTCAGCGATTATCATTTCATTTCACGGGACAAGGAAATCCAGCGGCCGTCGGATGTACGGCCCTCGATGCGGAGATAGTAAGGGCCGTCGGCCCGGTCTTCGGTCATCAGGGGGATTTCTACCGATTCGCCGGCCTTCAGCCGGATCGAGGGATTCCAGTATATGGTGTTGCGACGGTCGGGAAGCGACAGCGAGCGACGGCGCTCCTTCGCCGGATCGGGAAACGCCTTCGGCTCCTGCCATCCGAGCGGCGTAGCCACGACGGTATTATTCTGCTGCAGGAGCGATTTCCGGCCGGAATCCACCCGGAGCTGGACCAGCACGATACCGCCATACGACCGTGCCAGCAAGGCATCCGACGTCAGGTTGGTGGTGACGCTCAGCATCTCAATGTCGCTCATCCGGATCATCTCCGCAAAATCCCAGTCGGTCCGGAATCCGTCGACAAACAGGGAGACTGTGCTGTAGGAGACGCCATTCTTGTTGATAACGCCCGTCTTCCGGTTGACGATCTGGCCATTGTCCTCGTCCCGGTTCAGATTCGGGTAGTTCATCAAAATATAGTCCAACAGATTCCGGTTATCGTATTGGCCGAGTTCCTCCCGTTTCTTGATATTCGGAATGTCGCTGGTGCCGAAGGGGGTCTTGATGCGGGGTACCGCATCCTGAATGACAGCGGTCCGGATGGTGTCGCGCGCCACATCTCCAGGCGCGAAGGGAATCTCCGGGCCGGGCTGTTGCGTCGGATTCGGGAGCTGCTGAGGCGGAGCGGGCCACTTTGCCGGGACAGGCGCGAAAGCCTCTTCAATGACCGGATAATACCGCTTCACTTCTCCGTCATTGTCGATGTGGAGGATGAACAAGGTTCCGTCGGGGAAATCAAGGCTGTCGACGACAAAGCGATTTCCACGCTTTACGGCCGCCACCTGGGAGAAGTTTTGAGAAGGCGCGATCAGGGTAAACGTGAAGTTTTTGGGATGGCGCCCAAACAGGGAGCGGATCTCGCCCCGCAGCGACTGCGTGCGCTCCCGATAGTAACGCACCGCTCCGGAAGACACGGTATCGGCTGGTACAGAAGACGCAAGAGTCCCTTGCCGGTACGGGCGGAACGCACTGCGCACGACCGATACCGACACTTCGGCCGAATCGCACGCCGCTTCCGGCAACAGCAAGCACAAATTCCAAAGCTTTCGCGGCTCATAGACGGGCGTATCCCAGCTGACCGTCAGCGGCACGGCCGAGGCCGGTTCTTCCAGCGACTGCCTGTCCGCCATTGTCGCCGTCAAGTCCGTGCCATCATAAACGTCGATCGGCACGCGGAACAGGCTTTCCTCCGGCCAGTTCAACTGCCAGCGAGTATAGGCGCGCAGCAGGTAGTGTCCCCCCGGCAGCTCCTCCGGCAAGTCGAGATGGCCGGCGAATCCCGCTTCGCCGCGACGGATCTTGGCCCGAAGCACGGCCTCTTCCTTCCCCTGCTCCAGCAACTCCACATAAAGGAAAAGGCTGGCGTACGCATCGGGCAGTTCATCTTCCACATACGCTTTCAGCCAGATGGTCTCGCCCGCCGCGAAATAAGTGCGGTCCAGATGAACATATACCTTTTCGGGAAAAGACTGCGCAAAAGCCGCGCAGCAAAGCAGCAGTCCCGGCAAGAAGCTCATTAACCTATAATAGAAACCGCGCATACTCATTTATCGTTGTTGATCCACCAGGAGGGGCGGTCCTTGGTGCCGCCGGAAGTGCGGCAATCGACACATTCCTTGGGGAGCCAGGCCCATCCTTTGCCCTCTACATACCAGGCTGGACGATACTGCCATCCGTAGTATTTCGGATAGTCGCTTGGCAGGAGAATGACTTCCCCGTATGCCGGCCCGCGCCAGCGACTGAAGCGCGTCACGGCATTGTCAATGAAAAGTTGGCTACGCGTACACGTACTTACGTTGACGAAGCCGAGAACAAGTTCATCGGGATCTTCCAGACAGGTCAGATTCCCGGACAATTCGGAAGGCTCCGGTGAAAAAAGACCGCCTACGTCCTGGGAATTGGTGCTCAGATTCTCCCAATAACGGTAGGCGTCGTCTGAAAGACGGTATTGCGTCAATGCGACGTGATATATATGAGAGACTTTCCGGTCGGTCTTGGAAAAGGAATAAAGCGTATGGCGTACCAGCCGGTCTTCCGACAGGCCTGTCGTCTCCGCAAGCAGGATATCGGTCCGCTCCGCGTCCTTCCAGCAATAGTAGGTATTCTCCCCGTCCTCATACTCGACAATCGCATCGACAGACAGTTTACGACCCTTGTACTCCGATCCGGCAAAAGCAAAGAAGTGTTCAGCATAATAGGTTGCGTGATATTCCCACGTCTCGTGGGCCGTCCAGCGATAGTAGCCGCAGGGGCCGTCCGCATGCGTGGATACATTTACGCAAAGCCGGGATTCAGCCGCGTCAATCGACCAGGAAAGGCTGTCTATTGGCGCCGAAATCTGCACCGGTGCCCAGGAAGAGACATACGTCCGGCGGAAAGGGGCCGTCATCTCCGCGACCAGCCGGTATTCCAGAAATGGGTCCGCCCCCGTCAGGTCAACCCGGCCGCCGCTGCCGGCCGGAAAAACCGTTCCGTCGCTGGCTTCCACGCGGAAACGGCAGACGACCGGGACATCTTCATTCTCCGGATCCAGCAGGTCCGTCGAAAGACGCGCCGTAAAAGTACAAGACTCGCCGATAAGGATATCCCCTTCGATGGCCACATAACCCGCCTGCCCCTGATAGTCCGGTTGGAAATCATAGACACAGGATGCCGTGGAGAAAGCGAGCGAAAGCAGGCAGATATAACAGAAGACTTTCATCGGCCTTGCATATAAAAAGAGGGGGGGGGATTTGTTCGCCCCCTCCTCTTTTAATCTAAACTACAATCAGTCGTTGTTGGACGTCGAAGTGATGCCCTTGTTGTAATTGGTTTCAGACTGCGGAATGCACCAGGTCCAGTTGTTCTTTTCGTTGGGCGTGATGGTGATGGCGTACTGGCTCATCCAGTTGCCGCCGTCCGCATATTTCTTGCGGCTGATGGTGTCACCCCAGCGTTTGATGTCGAACCAGTTGAAGCCTTCACCCCAGAGCTCGACACCGCGGTAGAACTTGATCTCGTCCATCAGGGCGGAACCGCTCTTGTCATCGCAGGTGTAGGCCGGGTCACGCTTCGAAGTGACGTTCAGTTCCATCAGGAGGTCGCGAACCGCAGACTCGTTGTGCAACTGATACTGTGCTTCGGCTTCGACGAGCAGCATCTCGGAGGAACGGAAGAGGCAGAGGTGGCCGATACCAGGCTGTGCAAAGTTGCTGATCTTGAAGTTCATATAGGCGAACACGCAAGAGTTGCTGAGGATGCCGGCGCGGCCTTCCTGCGTTGCATAGTCCTGGCCATAGACCCAGAGCTTGTTCTTGGAGTTCTGTGCATTGGCCTTCATCGTATTGGTGTTGAAACTTCCTTCGTAACCGGCCGGGTCGAGCCACCAGGCACGGCGGATGTCCGTGGCCGGAATCTTGTCGAACAGTTGGCGGCTGATCAGCAACGGATAATTGCGGACCGTGGAGGCGGCGGCGTTGTAGGCAGCATAGGCGAAGTAGTCGTAGTAGTACAACGTCTCGTCTTCAGCACCATACTGGTACCAGATCCATTCGCTGGTCGGGTTGCAGAAACCGGCTTTCTCGTCGGCGACGCTCTGCAGCGGATAGTCCTTGCGGGCCAGTTGCGCATACTTGAGGGCGTTGTTCCAGTCCTCGCGGGTGAGGGCTACGCGGGCATAGATGGCATAAGCCACATCAAGGTCCATCGTATAACCGTCGCGGCGGCTGTTGGCCTTGCCGGACTTATTGAAGAGGCTGATGGCCTCGTCGAGGTCGGCATAGATCTGCGCATAGACTTCGCCGGAGGTAGCGCGGTCGAGGTTGTCGGGCTCATCGCCCGTCAGACGAAGCACGCAGGACGGCTTGTCGGAACCGTCGGACCAGCGGCGGCCGAAGATCTGCACGAGGTTGAAGTAGCAGTAAGCACGGTAGCAGAGGGCCTGCGCCTTGATGTAGGCGCGGTCGCCGTCGGTGCCTTCCGCTTCGTCGATGTTCTTGATCAGGGTGTTGGCATTGCCGATCACCATATAATAGTAGTACCACGAATAACCGCCGAGGCTGGAGTTATTGGAGACATAGAGGTTGCCATTGGCCGAGTTCAGGAAGCTCGTGGAGTTGCCTTTCATCAGGTTGGCGCCCAAGTAGTCGCCGACATAGAGGCGGACGGTACCTTCACCGTTGTAACCCTGGCCGTAGGCGCCGTACTGGCGGCGCATCAGTTTGTTCAGGCCGTTGACGGCCACGGCGGCCGCGTCGGTCGACTCGAAGATCGTGCCCGGCGAGGTGCTGCTGGTCGGATACGTGTCCAGATAGTCTTTCGAGCAGCCGAAAGACACGAGAACTGCAAGTGCGAGTGCTATGATGGAAATCTTTTTCATATTCTTCATATATTAGCCTGCATTAGAAATTGACTTTCACGCCGACGGTGCCGACGCGCGGAGTGTTGACGGCGGAGCCGGAGATCACACCGCTGAAGCCCTGCTGCGGGTTCATACCCTTGCGGGCCGTGAGCGTCCAGAGGTTGTCAACGGAAGCGCTCAGGGTGATGCCACCCAGGCCGATGCTGTTGACCCAGCGGCGCGGGAAGGAGTAGGCCAAGTTGACGTTCTTCACGATCAGGTAGTTGCCGCTGACCAGGTAACGGGAAGAAGTTGCGTTGGTGTAGGTGTTCCAGTAACCGTCGATACGCGGAGTGACCGTTTTGCTGATACGGTCGGCCGAGGTCTCGGTCATGCCGCTCGGGGCTTCGCTCCATGCGTTGAGCAGGTCAACGTGGTAGGAGTGAGGGCCGGTGGAGACGGACATCAGATCCTGATAAGCGCCGTCAATGCACTTGCTGCCGAGGGCGTAGGTGAACAGGGCCGAAAGGCTGAAATTCTTCCAGCGGAGTCCGGTGTTGAAGCTGCCGTAAATCTTCGGGAGAGAACTGCCCGACCAGTCGCGTTTGGCGTAGGTGGTGTTCATCACATACTCCTTGCCGTTGATGACGACACGGTATTCCTCAGGGACCTGCGACTTCTGGAAGTCGTGGACCAGCTGTTTCTTGTCTTCGTCCCAGCGGTCGCCAATCTTGTTCTCGTCGAGGATGTAGTACTTGGTGTCATCGATCTCGTAGAGGACGAGACCGGTCAGTTGGTCGACGCCGGCGAACTGATAGATGTGGAAGTCATAGAGGCCGTGGCCTTCTGCGTAGAGTTTGGTGCCATTGCGCATGGCGTTCTGCAGGCCGTCGTAGTTGGTGACATCGGTTTCAGGGAGCTTCAGGATGACGTTCTTCATCCAGGTGGCATTCACGCCGAAATTCCAGTTGAAATCGCGTTTCTTGATGATGTCCACGTCAAAGCTCAGCTCGACACCGTAGTTGCGGACGGAACCGATGTTCTGGGTGGTAGCGGTTGTCACGCTGCTGCCGGAGATACCACCGACAGAAGACGGGTGCTCCACATCGAAGAGCAGATCCTGCGTGGTCTTGTTGAAGTACTCGGCGGTGAAGTTCATCCGGTCGAACAGGCGGCCTTCGAGGGCCGTGCTGAAGGAGTTCTCACTCTCCCACACCAGGTCGGCTGCTTCGTTCTGCGTCTTGTAGGAGGCAGCACTTCCACCGTACTTCGAGCCAAGGCCGTAGAGGGCCATATAGCCATAATATCCGGAGCCGCGGTCGTTACCGACCTGGCCATAGGAAATACGGTAGCGGAGGTTGTCGATCCAGCCTACGTTCTTCATGAATTCCTCGCGGCTGATGGCCCAGGTAGCGCCCACACTCCAGAAGTTACCCCAGCGGTTATTCTTGTGGAAGCGGGAAGTACCGTCTCGACGGAAGGAACCTTCGAGGAAGTATTTGCTCATATAGTCATATTTCACACGCGACAGGTAGCTTTCCAGGCGGTAGCCGCTCTGGGAGCCCTCCATTGAGGTCATCGAGTTGAAGTTGTCGAGTTCGCGGCCGCCCGGCAGGGTTTCATCCTGTTTGTAGTTGTACTGGTACTCGTAGTTGTAGTAATAGTTCTCGTGGCCGACGAGGGCTTCCAGGGTATGGTCGCCGAAGCTGTGGTGCCAGTTGAGCAGCTGCTGGAAGGTGTAGTTCGTGTAGAGATAGTTGGTGCGGCTGGCACGGCCGTTGGCTCCTTTGCCGTCACCGATGGTGGCGTTGTTGTAGGTGCGGTCCATGCTGTTGCGGAGGCTGACGTCGCCCTTGATGGAGAGCGTGAAGTCCTTCAGGAAAGTGATGTCAGCGAAGGCCTGGGCACCCGTGGTCACACGCTGGGTGAAGCGGGTATCGAGTTCGGCCTCCCAGATGGCGCAGCGGGCGTTGTACTGCGGACGGCTGTAGAGCTCACCGGCATCATACTGCGGGTTGCCGTTTTCGTCGAGCAGGTAGCTGCCGTCGAGGTTATGCAGGTGCACCGGGTAGATCGGGGCCATTACGTGGGCCTGGTACAGCGGGTTTGCGTAAGCGGTCGAACCCGTGCTGCGGTAGTTGGATTTCTGCCAGCTGGCGGAAATGTTGGCACCGGCCTTCAGCCACTTCACAGGCGTGACGCTGATGTTGGCGCGTCCGCTCCAGCGCGAGAAGTCGGAGTTGACGGTCTGGCCTTCCTCGTTGAGGTAACCGAGGGAGAAGTAGTAGTTGCTCTTCTCGGAGGCGCCGGAACCGCTCACGTTGTAGTCCTGACGGTAGCCGTTGCGCATGGTGTAGTCCCACCAGTTGAGGTCATCGTAGCCCTTGAGGATGTTGGCGCTGTAGTTGAACTTGCCGTTGGCGTCGAAGAGGTTTTCCATCGGCACGTCGAAGATGTTGTATTCACCGAGGTAGGTGAAGAGGTTCGTCCGCATATCGTTGATGGCCTCGGCGCGCGTCATTCCAGATGAGGCTATCAGGTTGTTCATATAGCCCGTAAAGTAGATCTGCATGAAGTCCTTGGCATTCACCTTGTCATACTCGGGGATAGCACGGTTGTATATGCCCTGGTTTACGCTGACGGACATACCGACCTTGTCGCTCTTGCCGCGCTTGGTGGTAATCAGGATCACACCGTTGGAAGCACGGTTGCCGTACAGGGCGGCGGAAGTGGCGTCCTTCAGCACGGTGAGGCTCTCGATGTCGTTCGGGTTCAGGTCGGAGATGTTGCCGCCGAAAGGAACGCCGTCGATGACGTAGAGCGGGGTGTTGTTGCCGGTCACGGAACCGACACCGCGGATGCGGATGGAGGCGTCATCGCCAGGGTCACCGCCCGGGAGGGACAGCACGCCGGTGGCCATACCTTCCAGCACGTTCGAAACGCTGGAAACAGGGCGCTGTGCGATGGCGTCGGACTTGACGGTGGAGATGGCACCCGTGACGGATTCCTTCTTGGCCACACCGTAAGCGACGACTACAAGTTCCTCGATGCTCTCGGTATCGGGGGCCAGCAGGATGTTGACGGTCGTACGGCCTTCAACGGCGGCTTCCTGGTTCAGGTAACCGATGGAGCTGAAGATCAGCGTTGCATTGCGAGGCACGTCGATGGTAAAGTTACCGTCGGCATCCGTCGCAGTACCGGTCATCGTGCCCTTTACCTGGATGGAGGCAAACGGAACACCTTCGCCGGTGTTGGCATCTTTCACTTCACCTTTGACCGTGATGGTCTGCGCCAGGGCGGGGACCAGTGCTAAAACGGTCAAGAGGCAGGTGAACAAAAGTCTAAGTTTCCTCATAAATGAAATTTTAGATTAAAAAAATAGGTTTATTAGGTTGTTTTTCGTTTGGTGTCAGTCCAGACAATATAGACAAAGATACAAAAAGTTTTGAACAAAACAATAAACAATGTAAAAAAAGGGCGTTTCCACGGTAGGAAACGCCCTTTTTGACAAAAAACTGTCCGGGATCAGTCTTCGAACTTCTGGTTCAGGAGTTCAATCATCTTGATCACGGCCTTCGAGATCGGGGTACCAGGGCCGAAGATGGCCACGGCGCCGTCGCGATAGAGTTCGTCGTAATCCTGTGCGGGAATCACGCCGCCCACGACCACGAGGATGTCCTCACGGCCGAGTTTCTTGAGTTCGGCGATGATCTGCGGAACGAGGGTCTTGTGACCGGCGGCCAGCGAGGAGACGCCCACGATGTGCACGTCGTTCTCCACGGCCTGGCGGGCAGCCTCTTCCGGAGTCTGGAAGAGCGGGCCCATATCCACGTCGAAACCGCAGTCGGCATAGCCGGTGGCGACCACCTTGGCGCCGCGGTCGTGACCGTCCTGGCCGAGCTTGGCCACCATGATACGGGGCTGACGGCCCTCTTTCTTGGCGAATTCGGCCACCATCTTCTTGGCGGTCTCGAATTCGTTGTCGTTCTTGACTTCCGAGGAATAGACACCGGTGTTCATACGGATGACAGCTTTATAACGTCCGACAATCTTTTCGCAGGCATCGGAGATCTCGCCCAGCGTGGCGCGGGCCTTGGCAGCCTCGACGGCCAGCTCAAGCAGGTTGCCGCTCTTGGTCTCCACGGCCTTGGTGATGGCGGCCAGGCAAGCCTGGACCTTGGCCTCGTCGCGGTGGGCGCGGAGCTCCTTCAGGCGGGCGATCTGCGATTCACGCACCTTGGTGTTGTCCACGTCGAGGATCTCGATGGGATCTTCGTGGGCCAGGCGGAATTCGTTGATGCCGATGATCTTCTCCAGACCGGAGTCGATGCGGGCCTGTTTGCGGGCGGCGGCTTCCTCGATGCGGAGTTTCGGGATACCGGTCTCGATGGCTTTGGCCATACCGCCGAGTTTCTCGACTTCCTGGATGTGTGCCCAGGCCTTGTGCGCCAGTTCGTTGGTCAGGCTCTCCACATAGTAGGAACCGGCCCACGGGTCGATGCTGCGGCAGACATTGGTCTCTTCCTGGATGTAGATCTGGGTGTTACGGGCAATACGCGCGGAGAAGTCGGTCGGCAGGGCGATGGCCTCGTCGAGCGCGTTGGTATGGAGGCTCTGCGTGTGGCCGAGGGCGGCGCCCATGGCCTCGATGCAGGTGCGGGCCACGTTGTTGAACGGGTCCTGCTCGGTGAGCGACCAGCCGGAGGTCTGGCAGTGGGTACGGAGCGACTGGCTCTTCGGGTTCTTCGGATTGAACTGTCCCACGATCTTGGCCCAGAGCATACGGGCGGCGCGCATCTTGGCGATCTCCATGAAGTGGTTCATGCCGATGGCCCAGAAGAACGACAGGCGCGGTGCGAAGGCATCCACGTCAATGCCGGCCTTGATACCGGTGCGGATGTACTCCATACCGTCGGCCAGGGTATATGCCATCTCGATGTCGTTCGTGGCGCCGGCTTCCTGCATGTGGTAACCGGAGATCGAGATCGAGTTGAACTTGGGCATATATTTAGAGGTATAGGCGAAGATGTCGCCGATGATACGCATCGAGAACTCCGGCGGGTAGATGTAGGTGTTGCGCACCATGAACTCCTTGAGGATGTCGTTCTGGATGGTACCGGCCATCTCTTCGAGCTTGACGCCCTGCTCCAGACCGGCCACGATGTAGAAGGCCATGATCGGGAGGACGGCGCCGTTCATCGTCATCGAGACGGACATCTTGCCGAGCGGGATCTGGTCGAAGAGGACCTTCATGTCCTCGACGGAGCAGATGGATACGCCAGCCTTTCCGACGTCACCCACCACGCGCGGGTGATCGGCGTCGTAGCCGCGGTGCGTAGCCAGGTCGAAGGCCACGGAGAGGCCTTTCTGGCCGGCGGCCAGGTTGCGGCGGTAGAAGGCGTTGGATTCCTCGGCCGTGGAGAAACCGGCGTACTGGCGGATGGTCCAGGGCTTGTTGACGTACATGGTGGAGTACGGTCCGCGGAGGAACGGCGCGATGCCGGCGGCATAGTTCAGGTGCTCCATCCCTTCGAGATCGGCGGCCGTGTAGAGCGGCTTCACATCGATCTTCTCAGGAGTATGCCAGAGTTCTTCCTCTTTCGGAGCGGCGCAGGCGCACTGGGACGCGGCGCCTTTGGTATAGTCGATATCGTTGAATTTCGGTCTCATTGTCTTTCCTCCTGATTAAAGTTCCTTGATGCCCAGAGCTTTCTGGTATTCCTTGAGGGTATCCAGCACATTGCACTTGACGTGGATGAAGTTCTTGATACCCTGCTCCTCGAGGGCCGGACGGCACTCGGGATCGCCGGCGACCACCACGATGGCCTTGTCGCCGATGAGCTGGGCGATCTTCGGAACATTCTCGAGGTATTCGTCGTCGGCCGAGCAGGCCACGACGATGTCGGCCTTGGCGGCAAGGGCGGCCTGGACGCCTTCCTCAATCGTGGAGAAGCGGTTGTTGTCCACCACCTTGATGCCGGCCACGGCGAAGAAGTTGCTGCTGAACTGGGCGCGGGCGCGGCACATGGCCAGGTTGCCGAAGGTCAGCATGAAGGCCATCGGCTGGCGCTCGCTGCGGTCGGTGGCCAGGCGCATGGCCTCGAACGGCTGGGCGCCGCGGTAGGCGTGCAGCGGTTCGGCCATCGGCTCGTCGCAGCCGCAGGCTTTCTTCTCGCAGCAGCAGGCGCCGTCGCGGGTGACGATCTCCTTGGTGATCTCCTCGCCGGCCTTCTCGAGGAAGTTCGGGTACTGGTTGGATCCCAGGAGGGTCTCGCGGCGCTGGGCCAGGAGCTTGTCTTTCTTGTCGGAAACGGCTTTCACCTGTTCCTGCACGAAACCTGCCTTGAAGGCCTCGGTGTAACCGCCTTTCTCCTCAACTTCCTTGAAGAGTTTCCAGGCAGCGTCGATGATCGACTGGGTGAGTTCCTCGATGTAATAGGAACCGGCGGCCGGATCGACGACCTTGTTGAAATGCGACTCTTCCTTGAGGATCGACTGCACGTTGCGGGCAATGCGGTTGGAGAATTCACCCGGCGCACGGAAGGCGTGGTCGAAAGGAAGCACCTCGATGGAATCGACGCCGGCGATGGCGGCGCTCATCGTCTCGGTGGTGTCGCGGAGCATATTGACGTAGGCATCGTAAACCGTCTGGTTCCACTGGCTGGTGACGGCGTGGACGTGCATCTTGCAGGCGCAGTCGCTTTCCACGCCCCAGGCACGCACGATGTTGGCCCAGACCACGCGGGCGGCGCGGAACTTGGCGATCTCCATGAAATAGTTGGAGCTGATGCCGAAGGTGAACTTCATGCGGCGGGCGACCTCTTCGGCGCCGATGCCCAGTTCACCGAGCTTGGCGATGTACTCGTTGCCGATGGCCACACCGAAGGCCAACTCCTGGACGAGGCTGCTGCCTGCGTCGTTGAAGTCATAGGCCTGGACGTTGATCACGCGGATCTTCGGGTAGGCGGCCACCATCTTGACAGCCTCTGCCAGATAGCCATAGGCTTTCTCTTCGCAGAAGGTGCCGCGGACGGTGAGGCGGTGCAACGGGCTGAAGTCGAAGGAGGCACGGACCTCTTCCGGCTTTACGCCCTGCTTCTCCACGACGGCGAGGAAGCTCTTGAGCGTCTCGGCGCTGTGTTTGGGGCAGCACTTGCGGAAGTTGATCTCCACGGCCGGGATGGAGATGCCTTTGAGCAGGGCCTCCATCTGTTCGACGGAAAGCGCCTTCTCGTCGGCGAGGATGAAGCCGAGGCTTTCGACGCCCTTGTTCAGGATGTCGAGGGCTTCCTCATTGGCTTTCTCGATGCCGATGCAGAGGCAAATGTCCTGGCGGGTGAGCCAGTTGTTGTCATTCTTGATGCCGCGGACGAAGGGGAACTGGCCGGGCATTTCGCCGAGCGACTTGATGTCCCCCAGATTCTCGGCCCGGTAGTACGGGCGGACCGAGAAACCTTCGTGGGTCTTCCATACGAGTTTCTTCTCGTAGTCGGCCCCCTTCAAGTCCTTGGTAATTACCGCATCCCACTGCTCGGTGGAGACAGGAGGAAATTCAGTAAACAGTTTTTCTGCCATGTTTATACGTTTTAATTATAGTGTGTTAAATTTGAGGCGTTTTTTGTTAATCCCGCAAATTTAGGATTAATTTCTTATATTTGAAATCTAATTTGCTCCCATGAAACGATTTTTACTTTTTATCGCCGCCATTTCCCTGACATTCGGCACCCTTCGCGCCCAGACCCCCGGTCAGGCCGCCGCTCCCGCTGCCGACTCAGCCGCCGCGAGCGTCATGCCCGGCGCCGACACCGTCAGCGTCATGCCCGGCCGCGACCGGGCATCTGTCGATACGACGCGCTTCGTCCCCGACGAATCCATCGCCTTCGCCCAGTATGACACCCTCACCCTGGAAATGGACCTCTATTTCCCGACCGACGACGCCGAACAACACCGTTGCATCATCTACACCTACGGCGGCGGCTTCGTCGACAACAACCAGCGCCACATCGAGACGCGCGCCCTCTGCCGCCGGCTGGCCGACGACGGCTTCGTCGTCGTGGCCACGAACTACCGCCTCGGCCTGCGCGGCGTCCAGTTCAAGGGCCCGGCCAGCATGGTCAAGCCGCTCGAGGAAGCCATCCGGATGGCGACCGAAGACGTGATGAAAGTCACCCGCTATGTCCTGGACTATGCCAGTGAACTCACCGTCGATCCCGCCCAGGTGATCCTCATCGGCAGTAGCGCCGGCGCCATCACCTCGCTCCAATGCGACTTCGAACGCTGCAACGCCACCGACCTGGCGCAGCAATACCTGCCCGACGGCTTCCGCTACGCCGGCGTCATCGCATTCTCGGGAGCCATCTTCTCCCGACGCGGCCTCAGCTACAAGTACGACACGCCAGCCCCGACCTTCTTCCTCCACGGCACGGCCGACCGCCTGGTCCCTTACCGGCAGATCAAGTTCTTCAATATCGGTTTCTTCGGCTCGGACCGCGTGGCGGGTCGCTTCAAGAAAGAGCACTACACCCACAAGATCCTCCGTTTCACCGACGAAGGCCATACCGTGGCCGCCCGCTACTTCACCAACTACAGCGATGTCCTCTGGTTCATCGACAACGTGATCTCCACCGGCCGCCACTACGAAATCGACGAAACCTTCTACGATCCCGAACGTCCCCGATCCCCCTGGGACAACGCCGACCCGAATTCCCTGTACAAATAGCAAATAGCCTTCCGGTCGCCTGGCCTCTCGGTCGCCTGGCCTCTCGGTCGCCTGGCCGCCTGGCCGCCGGGCCGCCGGGCCCTTCGTCGCTACCTTCCCCTCTTGCGCGCGCTGCAACGGACACATCTGATTATCAATAGCTTACACAAGTTGACCCCTCTCAAACCGAGGGGGTCACTTTTTATAAATGGCTGAGTATCAATTGTGTCCGTTGCAGCGCAAGGACGGGCGGCAGATTCAGACGGCACCAGGTTCAGGCTGCGGCGGATGGTGCCTTCGACGCCGGAGAGGCTGTTGGCGAGGGCGGCCATCTTGGCCGCCCTCTTTTTACATCCATCCGTCAATAGCGGAGGACGGAGCTTATTCCCGGAAGAGCAGCAGGTCTTCGATGTTGTCACGGTGGATGACCGTGAAATCCGCATCCGGATATTCCAAAAATAGTTTGATATTTCAGGATTGTGTTCCCCAAAAATCGCTATAAATCGGGATTTTCAATTGCGTTCAATACCAAATCCATCGTACCTTCTTGCTGAACCCCACTGATCATAATGAATATGCTACTGAAGAGGTACGTATGCTACGTAAACCCATAGTACACTATTTCTTGATCAGGACTTTCCATCGGCCGGTTTTACGTCCTTCTTTGCGCTCAAGGTATCCGTCTCTTTGGAGTTTGTTCAGATGGTATTTCACGCCATCGGGAGTCAGATCAAGAATCGGAGCCAGAGCCTGACGGGTCAAGTATGGATCCTCGGTCAGTAAGTCTAGAATCCTTTGGGCAGTCTCGCCGATGGGCTTTTGGGTAGTCTTTTGGGTAGTGTTTCCCGTCTTAGGTGTGGATTCTTCGTCACAGGCCTCAAAGACATTCAAGCAGATTCCGACTGCATAAGCGAGATGATCAGGGCTTTTTCCGGCTGGGCATTTTCGTTCGGACCTTTTCGTCAGGGCCTTTTCGTCAGGGCCTCTCGCCGCCTCTCCTGCGCTGCAACGGACACACCTGAGTGTCAGCAACTTACGCAACCTGACCCCTCCGGTTTTGAGAGGGGTCAATATCAGCAACTCGCTGTAAATCAACTGCGTCCGTTGCAGCAATACCTGCCCGACGGCTTCCGCTACGCCGGCGTCATCGCATTCTCGGGAGCCATCTTCTCCCGACGCGGCCTCAGCTACAAGTACGACACGCCAGCCCCGACCTTCTTCCTCCACGGCACGGCCGACCGCCTGGTCCCTTACCGGCAGATCAAGTTCTTCAATATCGGTTTCTTCGGCTCGGACCGCGTGGCGGGTCGCTTCAAGAAAGAGCACTACACCCACAAGATCCTCCGTTTCACCGACGAAGGCCATACCGTGGCCGCCCGGCCCTTCGTCGCTACCTTTTCCCCCCCCCCTCTCGCTCTCGCTGCAACGGACGCACCTGATTATCAATAGCTTACACAGGTTGACCCCCTCTTAAACCGAGGGGGTCACTTTTTATAAACGACTGAGTATCAATTGTGTCCGTTGCAGCGAGAGAGCGGCGGATGGGACCTTCGGCCGGGGCCAGGCTGTCGGCGAGGGTGTCCCTCATTTTCGCATTTCTAAAAAAAATTGGAAATCGGTTAATCTTTCATCCGAAGTTTTTCTTGCGGGTCGGGTGCGCTAACTTTGTTGTGGATAAGAGCAAATAATGTTCTCAAATTTGCGAACAAGTCTAAAAAGCCTTATCTTTGCAAACAGATGATCGTCATCTTTGAAAAAGAGTATTTGCAAGAGTTGTACGTAGCGGGCAAAGCCAGCGACCCGAAGCATTGGTATCAACCGAAAGTCGTTTCAAAGTATCTGAAGGTAATTAACCTGATGAAACAAGTAGATAATGTCCAGGGGCTTGCCAAATACGGTTCGCTTCATTATGAGAAGTTGCGCGGTGACAAAGAGGGGCTATCATCGGTTAGGGTTGACAGAAAGTACCGGATCGAATTTGAATAGCGTATAGCCATGACATCGTATAAAGGCATGAATCCGCACATGATTGCCAATAACCTGGAGCCTTTCAAACCAACGCACCCCGGTGAAGTTCTAAAAGATGAGCTGGAGTACCGCGGTATCTCACAACGCGGCCTGGCCCGGGAGGTTGGCATCTCTTATTCTGTTCTGAATGAAGTCCTCAATGGTAAACGGGCCCTGAACACCGAACTCGCATTGATCATGGAAGCTGCTTTGGGCGTGGATGCTGCTCCCCTCCTGGCTATGCAGAATGAATATGACATGCTGAAAGCGCGTCGCAATCCTTCTTTTGTAGAGAAGTTGCAGCATATTCGACAGATTGCTGCAGCGTTATAATCTGAAAAGTTGGAAATCGCTTAATCTTTCATCCGAAGTTTCGGGGGAAATCTTTATCTTTGCTGGATAGACCAGTATTCTGCCATGAAACGTTTCCGCACACCCCTCCTTCTGACCATTCTTCTGACGACAGCCATCCTGCCGCTCCGGGCACAGACCGGGAGCGAAGGCTATTACAAAGATATTTTCATGGACAGCGGCATCCGGCTCACATCGAAATCCGACCTGCCGGTGGCCCGCTATCTGGGCCTGTCGATCGAACGCTTCATTTCGGCCGCTACCAAGGAGCTGACGAATGTCGATACGCTGCGGCAATACGCCGTGTTCTACGGCGCGCCGGAAGATGAAAACGGCGTCCTCCTCTACCCCGACGGCGCGCCGCGCTTCCGGATGCTCTACGCCAACGGCGGCCTGGCCACCCAGCACGGTCGCTCGCTCACGCCCGAGGGCCGCGCACGCATCAAGGAATACATCAACGCAGGCGGCAGCTATCTGGGCTCCTGCGCCGGGGCCTTTCTCTGCGGACGCTATATGGACACGATCGAGGCCCAGCCCCGCGAATACCTCAACATCTGGCCGGGTTACGGCGTGGATACCGGCATGTCGGGCACCTATACCGGGATGACCCTCGACAAGGATTCGCCGCTGCTCAAATACAATGATTTCGGCGGCGACCACTTCATCGACAGCGTGTACCACAACAACGGATGCTATGCCGTGCCCCTGCTTGAGCCCGGCGATGCGGAGACGGAAGTCCTGCTCCGCTACGTCGCCGATACGATGAAACTCGAGCGCCCGGTGCACGGGAGACCGGCGGCCTGGGCCTACAAGCAGAATGCGTCCTCCGGCCGTGTCATCGCCATTGGTTCGCACCCGGAAAGCCGCGGCTACGGCGAGATCCTCGACCTGATGGCGTCGCTGGTCCGCTATGCGATCGACGGCAACGGCGAAACCGTCGTCAAAGGCGCCCTCAAAGCCGGCGAGCCGCGGGTCATGGACCGCACGACGGCAGACAAACTGCCGGCGTACACCCGCATCGGCGACCTGCAATACCACCATTTCTACATCGATGTTCCCAAAGGGACGAAGCGCGTGACGGTCGATCTCTCGACCCCGGAAGGCTGGAAGGATTTCGACCTGTACCTGTTCGCGGCGCCCGGCAAACCGGCCTTCAAGAGCAACGCGGCGTGGAAAAACGTCGTCCTGGGCAGCGACAAGAAACTGACGGTTGACAACCCCAAGGCGGGCCGCCTCTATATCTCGGTCCAGTGCGCCACCACGGTGGATACATTGGAAAGCAAATACGGCGATACCTACACCGGCCGGACCGAAGTCCTCAACGGTGTCCCCTATACCATCAAGGCTTGTTTTGAGAAGTAATATGAAAGACAGCGAAGAGAAACTCGACCTTCCCGAACACGACTACGGCGACGAGAGCATCGTCCACCTGGAAGACCTGGAGCATATCCGCCTGAGGCCGGGCATGTATATCGGCCGCCTGGGCGACGGCACGGCGCCCAACGACGGCATGTACGTGCTGATGAAGGAGATCATCGACAACTCGATCGACGAGTTCGCGATGGGCTACGGCAAACTCATCCAAATCAAGATCGAGGACAAGCGCATCTCCATCCGTGACTACGGCCGCGGCATCCCGTTCGGATTCAGCGAGAAAGACAAGACACAGAACCTGCTGGACGCCGCCGTGAGCAAGCTCCACACCGGTGCGAAATTCGACAACAAGACCTTCCAGAAATCCGTGGGTATGAACGGCGTCGGCCTGAAAGCCGCCAACGCCCTCTCCTCGCATTTCACCGTCCAGTCGTTCCGGAACGGGGAGACCCTCGCGCTCGAATACGAGAAAGGCATCCTCCAGACCCCGGATTTCACCCCGAAACCCACGACAGAGCGCAACGGTACGCTGGTCAGCTTCATCCCCGACGACACCCTCTTCGAGCCCTACGAATACAACACGGAGTACATCGACACGATGCTCCGCAACTACGCGTACCTGAATGTCGGCCTGAAACTCACCTTCAACGGGACCGAATACAAATCGGAGAACGGCCTGCTCGACCTGCTCAACGAAAGCATGGACGAAGAGCCGCTCTATCCCCCCATCCACCTGAAGACGCAGGACATCGAAGTGGCCTTCACCCACGGCAGCGGCTACGGCGAGAACATCTATTCCTTCGTCAACGGCCAGAACACGACCCTGGGCGGCACACACCTGGCCGCCTTCAAGGAAGCCATCGCCAAGGTCCTGAAAGAGTATTACAAAAAAGACTTCAACCCCGTGGACGTGCGCCAGTCCATCATCGGCGCCGTCAGCGTGCGCATCCAGGAGCCCGAATTCGAAGGGCAGACCAAGGTGCAGCTCGGTTCGAAATACATGTGGCAGAACAAACAGGAAGGCACCCACGGCCCGACGCTCAGCAAGACCATGCTGGACTTCCTCTCGACCGACCTGGACAACTACCTGCACAAGAACCTCGACGTGGCCGACGTGATCCTGGCCAAGATCCAGGACTCCGAAAAGGAGCGCAACGCCATCTCCTCCATCAGCAAGAAGACCAAGGCGCGCCTCAAGAAAGCCTCGGTCCACAACAAGAAACTGCGCGACTGCCGCATCCACTACGGCGACAAAAACCCCCTGGCCGAAAAGAGCACCCTCTTCATCACCGAGGGCGACTCGGCCTCCGGCTCCATCACCAAGAGCCGCGACGCCAACGTGCAGGCCGTCTTCAGCCTGATGGGCAAGCCCTTCAACTGCGCCAAAGCCTCGAAGAAGGACCTCTATGCCGAAAAGAACGTCGAGCTGGCCCTGCTCCAGTCCGCCCTCAACATCGAGGACGGCGTGGAAGGCCTCCGCTACAACAACATCGTCATCGCGACCGATGCCGATGTGGACGGCATGCACATCCGCCTGCTGATGCTCACCTTCTTCCTGAAATTCTACCCCGACGTGGTCCGTGCCGGACACCTGTCCATCCTCCAGACGCCCCTGTTCCGCGTGCGCGACAAGAAGAACAACGTGTACTGCTACAGCTCCGCCGAGAAAGAGGCCGCCCTGAAGAAGCTGGGGCGGGGCGCCGAGATCACGCGCTTCAAAGGCCTGGGCGAAATCTCGCCCGATGAGTTCAAAGGTTTCATCGGAGAGGATATCCGCCTGGAGACCGTGCATCTGACCGGCGAAGACAAGATCGCCGACATCATCCAGTTCTATATGGGCGACAACACGCCCGTGCGGCAGAAATTCATCCGGACGAACCTCCGGAGCGACATCGACAATACGGAGGAGGCGCAATAAACCATGAAACCTGCTACCGCCCGCAAGATCCTGACCCGCTGGATGCATTGGACCATCGTCGAACAGGATCTCCCGCCTGAGCCCAGGCACATCGTGTTGGGCGTTCCCCACACCTCCATCTGGGATTTCGTGGTGGCCTGGCTCTACTACCGGTCGATCGGCGGCCACCCGCGGGTGATGATCAAAAAGGAGTTTTTCTTCTGGCCGCTGGGCGGTCTGCTGCGGAAGCTGGGAGCGATTCCGGTGGACCGGAAGAATGCCGTGGGCGTCACGCGGCAAGTAATCGAGGTCCTGGAGGCCAGCGATTCCTTCCACCTTTGCATTGCGCCGGAAGGCACGCGCAAGCCCGTGAAGCGCTGGAAAACCGGATTCCATACGTTTGCCAAGGCGGCCGGCATCCCGGTCTATCTGGGCTATTTCGACTGGGGGCGCAAAGAAATCGGCCACGGCCCCCGATTCGAATGTTCGGACGATGCCATGGCCGATCTGCGGGCCGTACAGGCTTTCTACAAGCAAAAAGGCGTCCAGGGCAAGCACCCCGGATGCCTGGAATACCTATAAGATTTCCTTCAGTTTGACCTCGATGTCGGCGGCGGTGGCGGTGGGCTCGAAACGCTCTACGACATTGCCTTCCTTATCGACGAGGAATTTCGTGAAATTCCATTTGATGTCCGGATTCTGGTCGTAATTCGGATCCTGCTTGCGGAAGCGGTTGTCCAGGAACTTGCCGATGCGGTCCTTGGTGTTGAATCCCTGGAAGCCTTTCTGGCTCTTGAGGTAGACAAAGAGCGGGTCTGCGTTTTCGCCGTTTACGTCGATTTTTTCGAACTGCGGGAAGCTGATGTTGTACTTGCCGGTGCAGAAGGCATGGATCTCCTCATAGGAACCGGGGGCCTGCTCGCCGAACTGGTTGCAGGGGAAGTCGAGGATCTCGAAGCCCTTGTCCTTGTAGTCCTGATAAAGCGACTCCAGTTCTTCATACTGCGGGGTGAAGCCGCATTTGGTAGCGGTGTTGACAATCAGCAGCGCTTTGCCGGCGTACTTTTCCAGCGACACGTTCTGGCCGTTTTCGCCTTTCACGCAAAACCGATAGACATTCTTTCCTGCCGCGGCCTCATTCTGGGCCAGCGCCAGCGTACTGCTGCCCATCACAGCGGCAGCGAGCACAAGTAAGGTGATGATTCTTTTCATTGTATTCGATTGATTTGCTGCAAAGATAGAAAATATATCGCACGCGACAAATTTTCCAGCCGTCAGGCTCCGGCCACGACCGGGCATCCTTTTGGGGTAGGTCGAAGTTTATGGCCGGGACCTACCCCGCAAAGTGGCCACTGATCGCTTATGGCGGGGTAGGTCTCCCGTGCGAAAGTCGACCTACCCCAAAACTACCGGAGACCTACCCCAAAACTACCGCTTACCGATTTCTTTTCAGGATTTCCGCGACTTTTTCCCGATCCAGTCCGAAAGTACGGGCCAATTGAGAAACGGACGTGTTTGTGGTTCGCGAAACATATGGGATCAGGCGGATTTTCTCGGTCAGGGAAAGGGCGGAGATGGCTTTCTTGAACCAGCGCTCGCTGACTTCATTCACGTGTTTGAAGAAATCGCTGTCAAACATTCGCGTCCGGGGGCCGTCAACAAGTTTTTCTTGCATCTCGGCCATATTCACCGTTCCGATTGTTTTCAACAGAAACGTCTGGGAACCATTGAACGCATCTTCGACATAGGGGTAATCGCAGGTGCTGACAGGCTCCAAACAGCCCTGCGCGTTGATGAGCCATTTGGTATCGGTAATCGTGTCGTTTGTATGGAAAAGCGATTCCGTTTCCCGTTTTGTCAACGAGGATACGGGACGGCACCATGCCATGCTCTTTCCTCCACTGAAACAGGCTCGATATCCGGACCACGGATACCGTTCCAGATTATCACTGTTTTCAAGTGCATTCCGGAACACATAGGCAATCGCATTGCGAAGATACCAGTCGGTGTCAATCCGCTGGACATCTACACACTTGTTGTGATACAGTTTCCGTTCGTGATACCGATGACTGAACCACATGGCATATCGACGGCGGATTTCATCCCCGAAAGCTTTTGCCTGTTCTGAATTCTCGGCCAGCAGGATAACGTGCAGATGATTTGAAACGACCACATAGGTGACAACCCGCACATTTTTCTTCAGTGCACAGAGAAACACATATTTGACCAGAATGTCGTAATCCTTCTCATCACGGCAGATGATGGCTTTCTCCAGGCCTTCAAGGCTTAGATGAAAAGGAAATACGCGACGGGACGATCCATCCGGCATCTCCCGCACGACAGCGTTCACGAGTGCCATAACCCATTTGTCAATCAAAGATCCGGCGGCGGTCGAGGAAGCGGAAGCCGGCGGCTTCGAGCAGATGGGCGGGCTGGATGTCGGGGATGCCGGCAAGGTCGGCGATGGTGCGGGCGACCTTGAGGATACGGGTGTAGGCGCGGGCCGACAGGCCCATCCGGTCCAGGATGTTCCGGAGCGTCCGGCGGCAGTCGTCGGACAGCGGGCAGAAACGCTCGATAAGCCGGGCGTTCATCGCCGCGTTGGTGTGGATGGCCTCATCGGCAAAACGGGCCGTCTGGACAGCGCGGGCCCGGGCGACGCGGGCGGCAATGGCCGCGCTGGGCTCCTCCTGCGGCAGCCCGCTGCTCCCGGACGATGGCAGTCCGCTGCTGTCAGACGATGGCAGCCCGCTGCCCTCGGACGACGAAATCCCCAGCAGTTCGACGGCCGACAGGCTGCGGACCGCCACTTGCAGGTCGATCCGATCCATCAAAGGACCCGATATCCGGGAGAGGTAGCCCTCGACGGCTCCCCGCGAGCAGGTGCAGCGGCCGGCCTCGTCGCCGAAGTAGCCGCAGGGACAGGGATTCATCGACGCGATCAGCATGAAATCGGCCGGATAATCGACTTTGTAGCGTGCCCGCGAGATGGTGACCCGCCCGTCCTCCATCGGCTGGCGGAGGGCATCGAGCAGGCTCCGCGGAAACTGGGCCATCTCATCGAGATAGAGCACGCCGTTGTGGGCCAGGCTGACCTCGCCCGGCCCCGCCTGCGGGCCGCCGCCGATGAGTGACACCAGGCTGGCGCTGTGATGCGGCGCCCGGAAGGGCCGCTCGCGCATCAGCCCGCCGATCCGGACGCCCCGGCCGGCGACCGAATAGACTTTCCCCGTCTCAATGGCCTCATCGCGCGACATCGGCGGCAGGATGGAAGGCAGGCAGGAGGCCATCAGGCTCTTGCCGCTGCCCGGACTGCCGACCAGGATGAGATTGTGGCCGCCGGCCGCCGCGATCTCCATGCCGCGCTTGGCGACATGTTGCCCGCGGACTTGCCGGAAATCATTGCCGGAAGGCTGGAAGGCCGCTTCCTGGCCGGCAGGACGGACCCGCAGATGACTGCATTCCTCCCGCCGCGTCAGGACTTCGATGGCCTGGCCCAGGGTGGAGACGCCATAAACGGCCAGTCCATCGACTTCGGAGGCTTCCCGGGCCGAATCGGCGGGAAAGATGCAGCCCAGGAAACCATCGGCCCGGGCCTGCAGGGCCACGGGCAGGACGCCGGTCACCGGCCGGATCCGCCCGTCGAGTGCCAGTTCGCCCATAATGACGAAACGGTCGCAGTCCACGAGGGACACTTGTTCGGAAACGGCCAGCAGGCCGAGCGCGATGGCCAGGTCGTAGGCCGACCCCTCCTTGCGGATGTCGGCCGGCGCCAGGTTGACCACCAGTTTACGGCCCGGAATCCGGAATCCGTAGGAAGTGAGGGCTGTTATCACGCGAAGCAGACTCTCCCGCACCGCACTGTCGGGCAATCCAACCAGGTGGATCCCGATCCCGGTCGAAAGATCGATTTCGACCGTCACCACCACCGCCTCGACTCCGATGCAGGTGGCGCAATAACACTTGTTGAGCATACGCTTGTCTTGTTTGGGTTACCCTGCAAAGATAAGCGGCCCGTCCTGCAATAAAAAAAACGGTTAAAAGATTAACCGTTTTCCAAAAAAATCAAAAAAATGTGTGTTTTCAGAGCTTGAATCGGAGACCCACTTCGAAGCGCGCCTGCAGCGGCTGCTGGGTCCGGATGCTCAGCGGCTGGCTGTTGTCGAAGTAATACACCAGGCTCGGATCGAAATACAGGCCCATGCGCGGCACGAACCAGTATTCGACGCCCAGTCCGGCGCGGGCCGACCACTGCAGTCCCCCGACTTTCTCGCGGAGCGTATTGCTGGCGAAAACGTAGCGCTGGGCGATGCATTTCTCCACGGCGCCGCCGGCCGATGCATAGAAGCCGAACGATGGCGTCTGGACAAAATGCCAGGAGAACGAGACCGGAATGCCCAGATAGTGCAGCTGGTTGTAGGCGCCGTCGTAACGGACCTTGTCAACCAGCATGTCGTACTGGGATACCAGATAGGTGTACGTCAGACCGCTGGAGACCGAGAAACGGTCGGTGAGCGGAAGCGTAAGCTGCAGGCCCAGGCTGAGCGGGGAGAAGAACTTCGGCGAACCGGAGACCGGCTCGACGGCAGATGCGGCGCGGTTGCCGGTCTGCGAGGAACTGTGCATCGGCGCGGCCTTGTAGATCAGGTCGTCATCGGATGCGACAGTAGTCAGGTTTGATAGTATGGAGATTTGCGATGTGTGTGTTCTGGAATCGGGGGTGTCTTCGCGCCAGAAATCGGCGGGGAGATCGTTTTGCGTGAGCTGGCCGGGCTCCCGGGTGTCAGCCGGCTTGTCGGGGGTGACGACGGGCTGCGCTTCGGCCGGTGAAGTGACCTCGGCGGGCTTCGTGGCGTCAGCGGGCGTAACGGTGGCCGGTGAAACGGCGTCAGCAGGCGCAGTGGCGGCGGCGGGCTCGGCCGCTTTCTTGCCGGTGGCCTGCGCGGTGACCTGGTTTTTGGTAAAGGCGGCAATCTGTTCGGCGATCGGGGCGATGTCCCGCACCGGAGCGGCGCTTGGCTCCTGCGGGGCGACCGGCTGCACGGCGTGTGCAAAGCGCACCGGCGCTTCGGCCTGCCGGCCCGGCTGCGGGCCCCGGAATACAAGCAGTGCGGCAGCAAGGCCGGCTGCGGCCGCGACGGCACCCGTCGCAAAGCGGCGCAGAATCACCCGGCGATGCCTGCGTGCCAGTCCCGCGCTGATGCCTTCCCAGACATCAGGCGCCGGAAGGGACACCCCTTCCAGACGGTCGCGCAGCAGCTTGTCAAATTCATTTCTTTCCATTATATAACTCTTTTATCTTCTTCTGTAACAGGCTCCGGGCCCGGCTTACCTGCGAGCGCGAGGACTGCTCGGTCATTCCGAGCGCCTTGGCGACTTCCGCATGGGAACAGCCTTCCAGCGCAAAGAGGTTGAAGGCGCTCCGCAGTCCCGTCGGCAACTGGGCGATCAGGTCCAGGATCTCCCGGGAACCGATCTGCTCCAGCACACCGTATTCTTCCACACCGCCCAGTTCGGGCGACTCGACAATGTCTTCCGTAAAGCGCAGCGCATCGCTCTTGCGGATACGCATCAGGCAGGCATTGACGAAAATCTTCCGCATCCATCCTTCGAAAGAGCCTTCTCCCTTATAGGTCCCGATCTTGTCGAAAACCGTCAGGAAACCGTCCTGCAGTACATCTTTCGCATCTTCCCGTCCCAGGTACCGCACACAGACCGGGTACATCAGCGATGCATAGCGCTCGTACAGCTGTCGTTGCGCATTGCGGTCACCACGGACACAGCCGGCAATCAGCTCCGCTTCGGTATATGTGGCCGTTTCCTTCATCGCTGCTTTCTATAGATGCACAAAGGGGGCGGAATGTTGCGTTCCCCCTGCAATTTTTTTTTTTGGTTTGTTTTTTGTTCAGTGGTAAACCACTATTTTTGTAACGAATTTAGAAAAAAAGATGGAGAGTTCAAGATTTTTGCGCGTATTCGTGCTGGCGTTTTTCTTCCTGTGTGCGTCTTTCGGCCTCCAGGCCCAGTCTGCCAAGTATATCGATGCATTGAAATATTATCAGCAGGGCGATACGGCCGAGGCCCTGAAACTGCTGCGGGAGGAATTGCAGGAGAATCCTTCGAACGATGCGGCCTGCTACTATGTCGCTGCCATCTGCGCATCCGACCGGAGCCGCGACCTGGAGACGGAGAGCTGGTTCAAGAAGGCCATTTCCCTGTCGCCGGACAATTTCTGGTACAAATATGCCCTGGCCATGTTCTATCTCCGCTCCGAACGGCAGGAACTCGCCGTCCCGATGCTGGAGGAACTGGCTGAAAACAATCCCAAACGGAGCGACCTGTATTTCGACCTGGTCAATGTCTATCTTTCGGACAACGACATCGACAATGCCCTTGCCATGCTCGACAAGATCGACACCCTCAAGGGGAAGAGCGAGATTGTGGGCCTGACCCGCACCGAACTGCTGCTCAAGCGCCCCAATGCCAATCCCGACAGCATCTATACCGGCCTGGCCGACTATTTCGAGACCTGCAAGTCTCCCCGCATCGCTTCGGCCCTGGGTGATTTCTACGCCACGACCTACCGCGACACCCTGGCCCTGCGCTACTACGACGAGGCGCTGGAACTCGAGCCGGACTACACGCCGGCCTGGTACGGCAAAGCCGGGGTTTACCAGGTGCTCCGCCAGTACGACAACTTCTTCGCCAGCCTTGCGCACGTGATGCGCGACCCGTATGTCCAGCCCGAAGCCAAGGCTGCCCAGGTCGAGCAGATGATATCCAATCCGCAGTTTGTCAGGACCTTCCCTGAAGACTTCGACCAGATGATGCTGGACCTGCGTACCGCCCACCCCACCGACAGCACCATCAACGGGCTGATCGGCGGCTACTATTACCGGACGGGCCGGCCCCACCTGGCCATCGAAGTGATGCGGCAGAACATGGAACAGCATCCCGAAAGCACGGATGCCGCCCTCCAGTACCTCATCCTGCTCTACTACCAGCAGGCCTGGCAGCCGCTGGCTGAAAAGGTCTCGGACGTCATCAGCCGCTTCCCCACCAACCCGGACGCCATCCAGATGCGGGCCATCGCCAACAGCCAGCTGAAGAAATACCAGGAAGCGCTTGATGACTACGAGAACCTGCTGCGCCTCCACGCAAAAGACACGACCATCGTCAAGGTGACCTGCTCCGCGGCGGGTGACATCTACTACCAGATGGGGGACAGCAAGAAGGCCTTCAAATACTATGAACGCGCGCTCAAGATCGACCCGGATTACAATCCCGTGCTCAACAATTACGCCTACTACCTCTCCCTGCAGGGAAAGAATCTCAAGAAAGCCAAGGAGATGAGCCGCAAGACCATCACCACCGAGCCGGACAACCCGACCTATCTGGACACCTATGCCTGGATCCTGCACCTGCTCGGGGAGGACATCGAAGCCAAAGCCATCTTCAAGCACGCCATGCTCTATGGCGGCAAGGAAAGCCGCGACATCCTCGAACACTACGCCACCGTGCTGGAAGCCCTCGGGGAGAAGGACCTGGCCACCATCTACTTCAACCAGGCCGCGGCCATGAAGGAGGACTGATGCGATGAAGAAAAAGCTGTTTCTCCTGCTGACGCTGGCCCTGCTGGCTACGGCTGCTTCCGGACAGGATGTCTCGAAGCAGAACGAGCGCAAGCGCCAGATCGAAGAGGAGATCAGCTTCATCAACAACCAGCTCAAGTCGATCGCCGGCAAGCAGAAGGCCACGACCGAGCAGCTGTCGCTCATCCGCAAGCGGGCCCAGAGCCGGCAGGCGCTGATCAACGACCTCGACCGGCGGATCGCCGTCATCAACGACGAGATGACGGCCAAGCAGCGGGAGATCAACCGGCTCCAGAAAGAGCTCGACACGTTGGAAATCTACTACAACAAGCTCATTTACAATACCTACAAGAACCGCGACACGCGCGTCTGGTATATGTATCTGCTCGCAAGCGAAAGCATCGGACAGGGTTACCGGCGCTTCTCCTATCTGCGGAATCTCTCGGACGAAGTCGGGAAGCAGGCTGCCAAGATGCGGGAGAAGCAGGCGGAGCTCCAGGCAGAACGGGAAAAACTGGCTGCCATCAAGGAGGAGGCCCGTTCGACAAAAGCGGAACGGGAGGAGGAATACCGCAAGCTGCTCGACGAGCAGAAGCAGTCGCAGGCCGACATGAAACGCCTGGCCAAGAGCGAAAAGCAATACCGAAACGACCTGGCCGCCAAGAAGAAAGAGGTGGATCGCCTCAACAAGGAGATTCAGCGGATCCTGCGTGCGACGGTCACCGAGCAGAAGAAAGACAATACGAAAGTCGATACGGCCCTATCCGGCCAGTTTGCCCAGAACCGGGGCAAACTCCCCTGGCCGATCCGGCAGGGTGTCATCACCGAGCGCTTCGGCGTCCACAATCACCCGGTGTACAAGAATCTGAAATTACCCGACAATCCCGGCGTCACGTTCTCGACGACAAAGGGAGCCGATGTATTCGCGGTCTTCGGCGGGGTCGTCAGCCGTGTCTTCGTGATGCCCGGCTACAATCAGTGTGTGCTGGTGCAGCATGGGGAGTATTTCACCTTATACTGCAAGTTGTCGAAGGTCAGCGTAAAGGCGGGACAGAAGGTGGCCACCGGCGACAAGCTCGGCACGCTCGACATCGACGGCAACGCCTCCTCGCTCCACTTCCAGCTCTGGAAAGGCACCGACAAGCAGGACCCCGAGCGCTGGCTCCGCAAGTAGCTCCGCTCCTCCGGGCGGAGCCCCGTATTAATAATGGAAACTGCTGCCGCCGATGAATTCGCGGATGATGGACGTCGGCGGGATGTGGCGGACGTCGATCGGCGTCATGGCGATGACGCTGCGGATCAGGCCGAGCAGGCGCTGCGCTTCGTCAAAGGCGGGCGAGGCGGACGGGATGACCTGCAGCAGCGGTTCGGCGTAGCACTTGAGCATCGGAATCTCGTAGAACAGTCCGGAGTTGAACTCGGCATCGGCCATCCGCTTGAAAGGATGAATGTATTTTTCCTCGCCGGCGCGGACGCTCGGCCAGCGCAGGATCGTGTCTTCCGCCGACATGCCGCGGAACTGGTTGTCCCGCACCATCCGGCGGAGCAGGCGGTAGTCGCGTGAGGACATCCGGGTCTTCTCGTCGATGGAAATCGGCGTGAGCACCGAGACATAGAGCTTGAATTTGTCATCGTCCGGAATCTGCGCGGTAAGCTTCGGATTCAGGCCGTGGATGCCTTCCATGATCAGGACATCATTTTCCGTCAACTGCAGGAACTGGCCGATGAACTTGCGCGAGCCGGAGGCGAAGTCATATTTTGGGATCTCGACCCGCTCACCGGCGAACAACTGCTCCAGCTGCTGGTTGAGGAACGGGATATCCAGCGCCTCCAGGCATTCGAAGTCGTATTCGCCGTTTTCGTCGAGCGGCGTATCGACCCGGTTGCGGAAATAGTCGTCGAGCGAGATGACGATGGGGTTCAGGCCGTTGACCCGCATGTGGAGGGCCAGGCGCTTGGAGGAGGTCGTCTTGCCGCTGGAGGACGGTCCGGCGATCAGGACGAGTTTCACACCGGGACGCGCCGCGATCTGGTTGGCAATCTCCGCATAGCGGTGGTCATGCAGGGTTTCGGACAGATTGACCAGGTAGCGGGCTTTTCCGCTGGCAATTGCCCCGTTGAGGGAACTTACGTTGTTTTCGCGGAAGATATTCCGCCACATCGACATCTCTTTGATCATAGTATTTCTTTTAGATATTGTCCGGTATAGGAGCCGGGGGCGGCTGCGATCTGTTCGGGCGTTCCCGCCGCAACAATCGTTCCACCGGCCTGGCCGCCTTCGGGGCCGAGGTCGATGAGCCAGTCCACCGATTTGAGGATATCGAGGTTGTGCTCGATGATGACCACCGTGTTGCCTTTGTCAACCAGCCGCTGCAGGACGCCGATCAGCACTTTGATATCTTCGAAGTGCAGGCCGGTGGTGGGTTCGTCGAGCAGGTAAAGCGTATTGCCGGTATCCTTGCGGGCCAGCTCGGTGGAGAGTTTCAGGCGCTGGCTCTCGCCGCCGCTGAGGGTCGTGGCGGGTTGACCGAGCGTGAGGTAGCCCAGGCCCACCTCCTCCAGCGTGCGGAGTTTCTGGGCGATGGCCGGAATCGGCTCAAAAAAGTCTGCGGCCTGGGAGATGCTCATATCCAGCACCTCACTGATATTCTTTCCTTTGTATTTGACGGCCAGGGTGTCGGGCTTGTAACGGCGGCCGCCGCATTCCTTGCAGGTCACCTGGGCCGAGGGCAGGAAATGCATTTCGATCAACTGCAGACCGGCGCCCTTGCAGGCCTCGCAGCGGCCGCCCTTCACATTGAAGGAGAAGCGGTTGGCCTTGAAGCCCCGGATTTTGGCATCCGGCGTCTGCTCGAAGAGCTTGCGGATGTCGGTCATCACGTCGGTATAGGTGGCCGGATTGCTGCGTGGCGAGCGCCCGATGGGGCTCTGGTCGATCTGGATGATCTTGTCGATGTTCCCGATCCCGTCGATGCGGTCGTAGGGCAGGACCGGATACTTCGAGCGGTAGAGCTTGTTGCTGATGATGGGCATCAGCGTCTCGTTGATGAGGGAACTCTTGCCGCTGCCGCTCACGCCGCTGATGCCCACCAGCAGGCCGAGGGGCAGGTCGAGCGTCACGTCTTTCAGGTTGTTGCCCCGGGCGCCCTTGAGGGTGATATATTTCCCGTTGCCGGGACGCCGCTGCGAAGGAACTTCGATCCGCTTGCGGCCGAGCAGGTAATCGATGGTCGGGCTCTGCCCGGCCGGGACCGCCGCGATGTCGGAGGGTAGGCCGTTGTAGAGCAGGTAGCCGCCTTTTTCACCGGCGCCCGGTCCGAGATCGACCAGCCAGTCGGCGCTGCGCATCATCTCCTCGTCGTGCTCGACCACCATCACGGAATTGCCTTCGTCGCGCAGGGTCTTGAGCGACTCGATCAGCTTGCGGTTGTCGCGCTGGTGCAGGCCGATGCTGGGCTCATCCAGCACATAGAGCACGTTGACCAGCTTGGAGCCGATCTGCGTGGCCAGGCGGATGCGCTGGCTCTCGCCGCCGCTCAGGGACCGGGTGGCGCGGCTCAGCGACAGGTATTCCAGCCCGACGTCTTTCAGGAACCCGATGCGGGAAACCAGTTCCTTGAGGATGTCCTCGGCGATGCGCATTTGCCGCTGCGACAGGCGTTCCGGCAGCATCCGGACCCAGTCGTACAGCGCATCGATGTCCATATTGGACACTTCGGCGATATTCTTCCCGTCAATCTTGAAATTGAGGGCTTCCGCCTTGAGCCGGGTACCGCCGCACACCGGGCAGGTCATTTCTTCCACGAAAAGCTCCTTCCGGGTCTTCTTGCGCTCGCTCTCCTCCTCTTCTCCCAGGGAGATCTGGGCAAGGACGCCGGGGAAGGAGGCCATTTCCATATCGGAATCGGTGCCGATCCGCAGGAGTTCGTCGGTGCCGTAGAGAATGACTTGCAGCGCCTCTTCGGGAATCTCGCTGATGGGGGCGTGGAGGGAGAATTTGTAGCGGCGCGCGATGGCATCCAGATAGCGGAACATCGTATTGCCGCGCATCGCCCCGACGCTTTCGATGCCGCCGTCGGCGATGGAACGGCTCCGGTCGGGAATGATCTTCGACAGATCGACCCGGGCGACGGTGCCCAGTCCGCGGCAGTGCGGGCAGGCGCCCTGCGGCGAATTGAACGAGAAGGTATAGGGCGCCGGCACATCGTAGGAGAGCCCGGTGTCGGGGCAGACCAGATTGCGGCTGAAATGCTGCAGTTTGTTGTCTTCCAGGGAGAGGATGGCCAATGCGCCTTTGCCCTGGTTCAGGGCATTGGTCACGGAGTCTTTGATCCGTTTCCGGTCGTCGGCCCGGGGGATGAGTTTGTCCACCACTAGTTCCACGAAGTGGATCTTGTAGCGGTCCAGCGGCCCGGTTTCGCTCAGGTCGCAGAGCTGGCCGTCGATGCGGACCTGGTTGTATCCGCGGCGCTGCAATTGCACGAAAAGTTCGCGGTAGTGTCCTTTCCGGCCGCGGACCAGCGGGGCGAGCAGGATGACTTTCTGCCCCTCATAGCGCTGGAGGATCAGGTTGATGATCTCTTCGTCGGTATAGCGGACCATCTCCTTCCCGCTTTCCGGCGAGAAGGCCTGGGAGGCACGGGCATAGAGCAGGCGGAAGAAATCGTAGATCTCGGTGATGGTACCCACCGTCGAACGGGGATTGCGGCCCACGGTCTTCTGTTCGATGGAGATGACCGGGCTCAGGCCTTTGATCTCGTCGATGTCGGGCCGCTCGAGGATGCCGATGAACTGGCGGGCATAGGCGGAAAGGGTATCCATGTAGCGGCGCTGGCCTTCGGCGCAGATCGTGTCGAAAGCCAGCGACGACTTGCCGCTGCCCGACAGGCCGGTGATGACCACCAGCTTGTCGCGGGGAATCGCCAGGTCGATGTCCTTCAGGTTGTGGACACGGGCACCGCTGATCGTTATCTTTTCTCCTTCAGGCATATCAGGCAGGTTGCAGGAAGGGATTCGTCGCCCGTTCGTAGCCGATGGAAGAAGGCGTCCCATGCCCGGGCAGGATGGTGATGTCCCCGTCGAGGGGGAGCAGTTTCCGGTCGATGCTGTCGATCAACTGGTCGTAGTCGCCGCCCGGATGGTCGGTCCGGCCGATGCTGCCGGCAAAAAGCGTGTCGCCCGTGAAAAGGATGGCATCCTTCTCACAGAGGAAACAGACGCCGCCCCGCGTGTGCCCCGGCGTGGTGATCACGCGCAGCTCCGTCTGGCCAAAGCGCAGGACCTGGCCGTCAGAGAGGTCATGCAGCGTTCCGGTAAACGGCTTGAAGGCCAGGCCGAGCTGGCTGCACCACTGGCCGGAACGGACCATCTGCTCGTGGTCGTCCGGGTGGATCCAGGCATCCAGGCCCCAGGTCCGGGCCACGTCTTCCAGCCCCAGGATATGATCGAAATGGCCGTGCGTCAGCAATATCATTTCGGGTTTGAGCTCTTTCTGCGCCACGAAATCCTTCAGCCGCTGCAGCTCCCGTTCACCGTAGCAACCCGGATCGATGAAAATGCACGACCCCGTCTGGTCCCACGCCACATAGCAGCATTCCCGGATCGGGTTGAAGTAGAAAGTCTTTGTCTCCATAAATTTTTCTTCAAACATACAAAATTACGAAAAGATGTTGTAATTTTGTCAGCAAACCCAAAAACGAACGGACAATATGCATATCGCCATCGCAGGCAACATCGGCAGCGGCAAGACAACCCTCACCCGGATGCTGGCAGACCATTTCCACTGGACCCCGAAATACGAGTCGGTTGACTTCAATCCTTACCTGGCTGATTTCTACAACGATATGGAACGCTGGTCGTTCAATATCCAGATCTATTTCCTCAACAAGCGCTTTCTCGACGTGGTGGAGATCAACAAGCATGAGGAGATCATCATCCAGGACCGCAGCATCTACGAAGACGCCTGCATCTTCGCCCCCAACCTCCACAACATGGGGCTGATGTCCACCCGCGACTACGAGAACTACGCCTCGCTCTTCTCGCTGATGGTCTCGCTGGTCAAAGCCCCCGACCTGCTGATCTATCTGCGCAGTTCCATCCCGCATCTGGTGGGCAACATCCAGAAACGCGGCCGCGAATACGAAAGCAGCATCCGTCTCGACTATCTGAAAGGGCTCAATGCCCTCTATGAGCAGTGGATTGAGGGTTACCACGACGGCAAGCTCCTGATCCTGGACGTGGACAAGCTCAACTTCGAAGAGAATCCCGAAGATTTCAGCACGATCTGCGACCGCATCGAGGCGCAGCTCCACGGCCTCTTCTAGACGGCTCACCGCTTATGCGTCGCTTCCTTCTCATCCTCCTGCTGGCGGCCGTCGCGCCGGCGCTCCATGCACAGGTCTATCTGGGCGGCTATGTCGGCGGCGGCATCGGGACATCGACAAACGCCCATTTTACGGTCATGCCGGAAATCGGCTATTCGGTCAGCAACAATGTTTCGGTCGGCGCTTCCGTCGGATTCCGCTATCGGAAGAACAGTTCGTCCAGCATTGTCCTGGCGCCCTATGTCCGGGGAATCCTTCCGCTGACGGACCGCTTCTCGCTCTTCATGGACGGCATGTTCCAGTACGACAACTACCTGGACGACCATTATTCCGCCTGGACAGCCGGCCTGTACCCCGGCATCCGGCTCTGGATCACGCCCGGCTTCGGCCTGACGACCCGTCTGGCCTTCCTCGGCTTCTCGTCCGTCGCCGGCTCGACCCCGACCTTCGACGCCCGCCTGAGTTTCTCCAACACCGCCGCCTTCGGCGCCTTCTTCCTCCTCTGACCCCCCCCGCCATCCTCAAAAACGGCTCAAATTGAGGATAGGAAGGCGAAAAACGGCCTTCCATCCTCAAAAATGACCTAAAATGAGGATGGCAGACGAAAAAAATGGGCGCCATCCTCAAAAACGACCGAAAATGAGGATGGCAGCCCGATGCTTGCGCCCGGAGGAGGCGGCAGAAGGGGCAGGACTACTCGGAGATGCCCATCAGGCGGCGGATTTCGGTTTTGGCGGCTTTCCAGCGGGGAATGTCGATCTTGGTGCCGATGACCTCCACGACTTTGGCGGCCAGGGCGGAGCCCACTTCGCCACAGGTTTTCAGCGGCATGCCGCCTGCGTGTGCGTAGAGGAAACCGGCCGCATAGGTGTCTCCGGCGCCCGTCGCATCGACGGCCTCGCCCGGCCAGGCGTCGATGAAATGGAACTCGTCGCCGCTCTGGATCATCGATCCGTCCTTGCCGATTTTCACTACCGCGATACGGGCCATTTCGGACATCGCCTGCAGCGCCTCGCGCGGCGGGCGGTGCGTGAAGGCCGCCGCCTCCGTCTCGTTGGCGAAGACGATGTCGATGTAGTTCTTGACAATGTCCTGCAAGAACACAATGTTGGATTCCACGACATTGTAGGACGCCATGTCCAGCGAAATGATCATGCCGCGCTCCTTCCCCATTTCCACCGCGCGGCGCACCAGATTCTGGTTCTGGACCAGATAGCCCTCGATGTGCAGATAATCGTAGCCCTCAAAATACGACGGCTTCAGATCGTCGGGTTCCAACTCCAGGGCTGCGCCCAGATAGGTCGCAAACGTACGGTCGGCATTGGGCGCGGTGATGAAGACCATCGCCCGGCCGGAAGCCGCCGTGCCCACCAGCAGGTTCGACTTGATGCCGTTCTGCATCTGCGACTGGCGGAAGAGCGAGCCCAGCTCGTCGTCCCCCACCTTGCCGATATAGCCCGAGGGCATTCCCAGGATGGCCGTCGCCGAAACCGTATTGGCGGCCGAACCGCCCGCGACATACTGCACCCCGATCTGCTTGAGATCGGCCCAGATGGTATTTCCGGTGGTGGCATCCACATGCTGCATGCTGCCCAGCGGCAGATTGTATTTCTTGAGAAGCGTATCGTCGGGAAGGACCGCCAGAATGTCGGTCAACGCATTCCCGATACCGAGAATAGATTTCTTCATACCGTTTTCGTTTTCAGTTTTCTGCGATAAATTGCCCAGCTCACGAGCGAAATCAGGCCGCAGAGCAGCATCTGCACGATCTGCGACTCATGGGAAAGCGTGGCGAAGATCAGCCCCGTGGACTTGTCGAAGCCATAGACCGGCACCAGGGTCATCGAAACGATGAAATGATAGGCGCCGAAACCGCCCTGCACCGGGACGACCCAGCCCAGCGAGCCCACGACCATCAGGAACAACGCGTCGAAGCCCGTCATTGCATCGGCGGCCGGGAAAGCCCGGATGGTCCACAGGCTGGTCAGCCAGTAACCGACCCAGATGAGCAGCGTATAGGCGAAGAAAGCCCATTTGCGGTCCATCTTGAAAGCCGCCTTGATGCCGTCGGCCAGTCCCCGGAAGAACTTGAGCAGCGCCGCGCCCGCCTTGCTCCGGGCAAGCTGCTCCCGCCGGGCCCGGATCAGGAAGACCAGGGCGACCAGCACGGCCAGGACGATCAGCACGATCCAGAACCAGCCGATCTGCATCGAGCCGGCCATCGGCCGGAACATCTTCTCCACGAGAAAATCACGGAAATGCCCAATGAAAAGCAGGGGAACGACCGCCAGCAGCATGCAGAGCAGGTCCCAGGTCCGTTCGATGACCACCGTTCCCAGCGCGCCTTCGAACGAAGCCTTGCGCGTCTCGCCGATCAGGCCGCAGCGCACCACTTCCCCCGAACGCGGGAAGGCGATGTTCGACAGGTAGCAGATGGCGTAGGCGTCGTAGGTCTCCCGCCGGGTAATGGGCTTGTCCCCTACCCGGATGGATTCCAGCTGGATCCGCCAGCGGTTGCCCCGAAGCCAGGTAATCAGCCACTGGAGCGCGATCGTGGCGACGATCCAGCCCCAGCGGCAGTTGCGCAGGCCCTCCACGAAATCGCTCCATTTGACGCCCCGGAAGGCGAAATACAGGAGCACGGCCACCAGGCCGAGCAGGAGGACATACTTGAGGACGGTCTTTACGCGGGCATCCATCGGCTAGCGGGCCCAGAGATTGCGCGGATACAGTCCCTTGTCAATCAGTTCACCGATCTTCGACACGACGAAGGGACGGTCTTCCTTGTAGGTGACGCCGAACCATTTGGCATCGCATTCCAGCACCTTGAAGGAGGCGTCTCCCCGCTTGATGAGGATATCGGCCACATAGGGGATGAAGAACTCGGCCTTGGGATTGGTACGGACGGCCTCGGAATCGAGGAAAACCTTGAACAATTCGTCGGAATAGGCGAAGTAATCGGGAGTGAAGCCCCAGAAATTCATCGACACCACGCTGTCTTCCGATACTTCGTAATCCGTACCGTTCTCGGCATAGTACACCTTGCCGTCAGCCTTCCGCTGGATCGCGGTCCGCTCAGTGACCTCGGTCAGGCAGGCGTTGGCATCGGCCCGGCAGATACCGCGCGAGACGCTGCCGAAATCGGATAGAGTGTTCTTCAGATAGTAGCCCACCAGGGCATACTGTCCCTTCTTTCCTTCGACGCCGCGCAGGAAATCGGCCACGGCCTGAAAGCCCGAGCGTCCGTAGAAGTCGTCGGAGTTGATCACGGCGAAAGGCTCGTGGATGACGTCGCGCGCCATCATGACGGCATGGTTCGTGCCCCAGGGCTTCTCGCGGCCTTCCGGGACGCGGTAGCCTTCGGGCAGGCAGTCGAGCTCCTGATATACGAACTCGACGTCGATCTGTCCGCCGAAGCGCTCGGCGCTGTAGATCTTGCGGAACGCATCGGCGAAGGAGTGCCGGATTACGAACACGACCTTGCCGAAGCCGGCCTGGATGGCGTCATATATGGAATAATCGATGATCGCCTCGCCCGAGGGGCCGAGGCCGTCCATTTGTTTGAGGGAGCCGTAGCGGGAACCCATCCCGGCGGCCAGTACCAAAAGTGTCGGTTTCATCTATCTGAATTCTAAAATGGCGACAGTGCCGGGGGCGACGCTGTAGGCCTCGTCCACCCGCACCTTTTCGCCGGTTATGATATTCTTGCCTTTTTGCGGATATTTCGCGGTGACTTCCAGGAAATGGTTCCAGTCCACCTTATAGTCTTCTTTCCCGCCGTTGAGAATCACCATCACGGCCTCTTTCTTCCCGGTCCGGAAATAGACATAGACATTGCGGGAATCGGGGCGGAAATGGAGGAATCCGCCTTTGGCGACGGCCTCCGAGGTCTTCCGCCAGGTGAAGAGGTCGGCCACGTAGCGGTGCAGGACGATCTGCGAACGCGTGAACTTGCCCCAGGGCATATCCACCCGCTCCTGCGAGTGCCCGACCGTTCCGTCGGCGCTCGTCAGGCCGTATTCATCCCCGTAATAGAGCTGCGGCACGCCGCGCATGGTCGCCAGCAGGGCGTAGGCCATCTTGATCTTTTCGGGATCGCCGCCCAGTTCGTGGGCCAGGCGCGCCGTATCGTGGTTGCCCAGGAAAATCAGGATGTCGGACGGATCGTCGTAAAGGCGGTCCAGGGCAAGCGAGTTGTAGATGCGCAGCATGCTCGGTTCCCAGGAAGTTCCGTCCTGCGTCAGCGCGGAGAGCGTGGCGAAGGTCAGCGGGAAATCCATCACGGAAGGGAGATTGGAGTTGTAGCCGTCTTTCTGCCGGGCGCCTTCCCAATAGGCGCAGGAAGCCACGTCGCCGAACCACACCTCGCCCACGATGTTCAGGTTCTTGTACTCGTCGCGGATGCCCTTCGTCCAGGCGGCGATGCCCTGCTTGTCGGAATACGGGAAGGTATCCACGCGCAGGCCGTCGAGATCGGCCCATTCCACCCACCAGACCGTCATCTGGAGCAGATACTGCCGCACCAGCGGATCGGCCAGGTTCATATCGGGCATCGTGGTGTCGAACCAGCCCTTGACGCAGCTTTCCTTGTCCACTTCGGCCGCGTGCGGGTCGCTGTGCGTGGTCATCGCGGCATTGGTGCGGATGAGCCGCTCCCCGCCGCGCTTCAAGTTTTCGGGATAGTTGATCCAGGTCCGCGAGGGCAGGCTCTTCATCCACCAGTGTGCGGTTCCGCAGTGGTTGGGCACCACGTCCATAATGACTTTCAAGCCCTTGTTGTGGGCTTTTTCGACGAAGGTCCGGTAGAGTTCGTTGCTGCCGTAGCGCGGGTCGATCTGGTAGTAGTCCGCGCAGGCGTAGCCGTGGTAGGAATAGCTCGACTCGTTGTCGAGCAGCAGCGGCGTGGACCAGATGGTGGTCGCGCCGAGCTTGTAGATGTCGTCCAGATGGTCGATGATGCCCTGGATATCCCCGCCGTGGCGGCCGCCCAGGTTCTTGGGATCGGCCTTTTCCGCCGTGGCGGACGAACTGTTGTTCTTCGGATCGCCGTTGGCGAAGCGGTCGGGCATCAGCAGATAGACGGCGTCGGCGGGGCCGAAGGACTCGCGCCGGGCCGAGCCTTTGCGGCGCTTGAGCAGCTCGTAGTCAAAGTCGAACTGCCGGCCGTCCGGGGTGATCAGGTTGAAAGCGTAGACACCGGGCTTGGCCAGGTCGGAAATCCGGACGTCCACGAAGAGATAGTCGGGATTGTCGGTCGAGGTCACTTTGGTGACCGAAATGCCTTTCACCGAAGCGTCCGTCGTGACCTTCGCATCGTGGATATCGCGGCCATGGAGCATCAGCTGCAGGTCGGTATGCATCCCCACCCACCAGCAGGGCGGTTCGATGCGGTCCAGCGATTCGGCGCCAAGGGCCGTCGTGCAGAGCATAGCCAGGCAGAAAAGCAGGAACTTATTTCTCATTTTCGAACTCGCTTTCGTCACAGTCGCCGAAGCAGTCGCCCACGCTGAAGATGATATGGTAGCCATGAGCCGGCAGCGTGAACTCGCTGTCGGAGGTCACCAGGTGATTCTCCACCTTGTAGGTCACCACTTCGTCGGAGAAGTTGAACATCGCCAGGCACATGTCGCCCAGGGTCTCGCGCTCGAAAGCGAAGATCTGCTGCGGATGGTCGGTCGGAAGGACGGCCATCGTGCCGCCCTGCGGCGCCGCCCACAGGCAGGCGTGCGCATCGCGCAGTTCGATGAGTTCCTTCAGCAGGACATCCATTCCCTGGGGGTCCACGCTCCAGTCGATCGGATCTTTTTCAAAGAATTCCAGGCGCTTGGGCAGGCAGACCTCGTCGCCGTTGTACAGCATCGGAATGCCCGGGACCAGGAAGCTGAGCACCGTAAACTGCTTGAGCGAAGGGCCGAACATCTCGAGATTGGTGCCCGACCAGGAGTTCTGGTCGTGGTTGGAGATGAAGTTCATCGCCAGCGTGCCGGCCGGCATCCCGGTCGAATCGGCGTAATTCACATAGAAATCGGCGAGGTCTTCGGCGTCCTTCTTGCCGGCGGCTATGTCATACCACAGGTGCATCTGCTGCCAGGCGTAATAGGCATCGAACGCATCCACCTGAAGTTCAGGCTTCTCGGCCTCTGCCAGGAAGAAGAGGCTGTCCGGATGCTGGGCACGGAAATCAGCAAAGGCCTTGTTCCAGAAATCGGTCGGTACCTCGCCTGCCACGTCGCAGCGGAAACCGTCCACGCCGCGGTCGATCCAAAACTGCATCTGCGACTCCATGGCCGCATAGACTTCGGGATGGTTCACATAGTCCAGATGGGCGATGTCGGTCCAGTCGTACTGCGTGGCCAGGTTGCCCAGCGAATCCAGGTGATACCAGTCCCGGTGCTCGCGGGTCCAGGCGTGGTCGCGGCCGGTGTGGTTGGCCACCCAGTCGAGAATCACCTTGAAGCCTTTTTCGTGGGCGGCGGCCAGGAAGTGGTCGAAGTCTTCCAGCGTGCCGAATTCCGGGTTGACGGCGCAATAGTCCTGGACGGCATAGTAGCTGCCGAGCGTGCCTTTGCGGCCTTCCACGCCGATCGGATGGATGGGCATCAGCCAGAGGATGTCCACGCCCAGTTCCTTGAGGCGGTCAAGCTGCGGTTCGACGGCGGCAAAAGTGCCTTCCGGCGTGAACTGCCGCACATTGATCTGATAAATCACGGCGTTGCGGACCCAGTCGGCGTGCCGCACGTGCGTAAAGTTTCCTTCCGGAGCCGGCGCGCGGTGGCAGGCGGCCAGGCACAGGATCGAAAGCAGGATCGAAAGTGTCTTTTTCATATCGGTAATTTAATGGATAATCGCAAAGGAACGGGGTTCTACCGCCACGGAGACGCGCTGCCTGCCGTGGGAGGTGATGCCTTGCGGCAGCGTGAGCGACAGCTGTCGCGGGGCATCCCCCTTGTTCAGGACGGTGACGACCGCCTCGCCCATATAGGAACGCGACCAGGCCATCACGTCCTTGTCCACGTACAGGAGCCGGTAGTCGCCGTAAATGAGCGGCATCGAGCTGTTGTGCAGCGCGGCCAGGCGCTTCGTCTGTTCCAGCACCGTCTTCTCGGAGGGATTCAGTTCGTCGCCGAACTGCATCCAGCGCCGGTTGTCCGGATCGTTGGCGCCCGGCTGCCCGAATTCGTCGCCGTAATAGATGCAGGGCACGCCCGGAATCGTGAAATTGAGCGCGTGGAGCATCTCCAGATAGCGGTAGCCCTTCGGATCGGAGACCCGGATGTCCCGTTTCCAGCCGGCCAGTTTCTGGTCCTCGCCGGGACGGAATTCACCGCTGGCCAGACAGACATAGCGCGGCCGGTCGTGATTGCCGGTAATGTTGCCCATCAGGTGATGCGACCCATAGACGGCCAGGTCTTCGGCGATGCGCCGGGCAAGTCCTTCAAAGGAGCCGTCCGGAGCGGTCGTCGCCCAGATATAGGTATCGTACACGTTGAAGTCGAACTGCGCATCCTGCATGCCGGGTTTCACATAGGAATTGATCAGCTCCGTGGAGCCGTAGGTCTCGCCGATCTGGTAGAAGCTGCGGCCGGGCAGGCTGTCGTAAAGTTTGCGGGTGAGCATCCGCCAGTACTGCTCGGGCACGTGCTTGGTGGCGTCGTGGCGGAAACCGTCGAAATCGAAATGCTGCATCCAGAAGAGGGCCGAGTCGGTGAGCTGGGCGCAGATGTCGGCGCGCTCCAGGTCCAGCGTCGGGATATGGTCGTCGAACCAGGTGGTCAGGCGGAATTCGTCGTAGAGCTGCCGGTTCGGCCGGCCGTCCGGGGTCAGGGAAGGCGTGGTCCAGTCGGGATGGGCGGTAAGCGTCGGGCTGTCGATGTGCATGTGGTTGGACACATAGTCCAGAATCACGTTCTTGCCGTCCGCGTGGGCCTTGTCGAGCAGCTCGCGAAGTTCGGCCTCCGTGCCGTAGCGCACATCCACCGCCGTGGCGTAATAGGGCCAGTAGCCGTGGTAGCCGCTGAACTTCGTCTCGGGATCGTGGATCTGGCCCCAGGCGTCCCAGGGATTCTGGGTGATGGGCGACAGCCAGATGGTGGTCACGCCCAGCGAATCGAAATAGCCGCTTTCCAGGGTCCTTGTCACGCCGGCCAGGTCGCCGCCCCAGTAGTCCACCTTGTGGTTTACCAGCGGTGAATTGAGGGGCCTGTCATTGTCCGTGCGGCCGTTGACGAAGCGGTCGATCATCAGGGAATAGAGCACCTGCGCATGCTTGTCGGTCCGCTTGAGCTGCCCGGCATCGCGCATCACTTTGCCGTAGCACAGGGGCACGAGGATGTCGTTGCCGATGCCGCCGGGGCCGGCCGAGAAGGCGCGAATGTAGGAGCGCTCCATCTTCCGGGCATTCTCCGGCACGGTGATTTCCAGTTTCGTGCGGTCGATCACGCCGATGCCGTGCTCCTTGTCAAGTACGGTGTTCTGCCAGAGCACCAGCACATCGTCCACGGCATTCTCGATCAGGATGTAGAAATGGTCGTCTTTCCCTTCCACCGGAGCCGTGGTGATAAAGGGAGCCGGCACCGTATCGCAGGCCGCCAGTCGCTCCGGCAGGCAGTTCTTGACAACCAAGGCGCCTTTTTGCCCCTTCGAAGGGATATCCAGATAGGTCAGCAGCGGCTGGTCCACGGTCGTTACCAGCCGGAGCGTATCCATCTCTTCACGCAGGGGGAAATAGTCGCGGACGATGACCTGCATCGTATCGTGCTGTGCCAGGCAGGGGCTCGCCAGGGGAGCCTGGTCAAAGAGCGGCATCGGAGTCACTTTCACGCCGCGGCCGCAAGCTGCCGCCGCGAGCAGGACCAGAAGAAAAGACAATTTGCGCATGATGAATCGGTTATTGGAGGAAAACGGCGGAGGCGTAGGGGCCAAGGGCGAGCGAGCCGTTGGCGGCCGTCACCGTGCCGTTGGAAACAATCAGTTTATCGGTCGTATAGCCATTGAGGGTGATCACGGGGGCGCCGTTTCCGAAATTGTGCGCCACCAGGACGGTCTGGCCCTCGCAGCTCATCTTCCAGAGCGCGACGGTGTTGTTGGGGCTGGCAACGGCTTCGATTTCGCCCTGTGCCAGGGCTTTCCAGGCATTGCGGGCCGCGGCGAAATCGCGGTACACGCGCAGCAGCGAAGCCGGGTTCTGCTGCTGGGCTTCCACCGAGATGTCGGCCGAGAGCATGGCGTTGTCCACCTTGCCGCCTAGCGCCTTGGCAGGGACGCTTCCCGTCCGGGTCCATTTGATGGGGGCGCGGACATATTCGTCGCCGCCACTCTTGGTACCCCAGTAACCGAGTTCCTCACCCTGGTAGATGAAAGGCTTGCCCGGCGAGGTAAGCAGTACGGCGGCCGCCAGCTTCTCCTTGGCCAGGTCGCGGCCCAGGTCGTTGGCGAAGCGGTCCTGGTCGTGGTTCGACAGGAAAATGGCATCGATGAAATCGCTGCGGTAGCCGCGATAGGCGTTGCGGAAACCGGTGATCGTCGATGCGAAGTCGTTGCCCTTGTTCTTGTTGATACGGTCTTTGAGGGTGAAACCGTAGTAGAAGTCGAAGTTGGAAGGCAGTCCTTCGAAATAAGGCGCCATCTGCTGTGCATTGTCCATCCAGGCCTCACCGACCATGTAGATGTCCCCGCTCCCGCCGTTGGATTTCCAGGTGCTGTTGCAGCGGTCGTACCACTGCTTGAGGAACGATACGTTGGCGGCGGTCTGGTTCTGGTAGATCCAGATCACGGCATCCAGGCGGAGACCCGCGATGCCCATCCGGATCCACTTGTCGGCTGCCGACGCCAGCGCCTTGAAGGCCGGCGACTCGGACGCTTTGGCATACGGGCCGTAGTTCAGGTCGGGCATCGACTGGTCGAAGCTGGCGAAATAGAAGACCGAGCTGCCGCCGAAGATGATGTCGGCGGCCGTGGAATTGTTGATGCTGTAGGCCGTGCCGAATTCCAGGCCCCTGCCGTTGCCGCCCCATTTGGTTCCGCCGTCCCAGCTGGTGGTGGAGGTGCGGATGAGGAAGCCCCAGGAGGAATCGAAGTCGAGCGTAATCTCGAAGAGGTTGGACCCGGTCTCATACAGTCCGGCCAGCTTTCCGTCGCCGTAATAGAGCCATTTCGACGCGGAGCCGTTGGATGACTGGGCGGCGTCTGTCGTCTGGGTGACGGTAATGGTCTTTTTCGACCAGTCGAGCCTGAAGTGGAGCCGGCCCTTGTAGCCGATGTCGCCCGAACTGACGGCGTGCCACTGGCCCATGCCCGGCGAAGTGGCGCCGGCGTAGTTGTCGATCTTGCCGGCGGCTACGTCTGCCGTCGGATTTTCAGAGAATACGTAGTAGTCCCGGTACGGACTGGACGCGTCGCTGCGGGCCGCCTTGAACCAGCCATTCTCGATGCCCGAGTGGTTGAGCACGAAGTCGAGGTAGATGCCGATATTCCTGGCCTTCGCCTTGCTGATCAGGTCTTTCAGGTCGGCTTCCGTGCCGAATTTCGCGCTGACGGACTCGTAGTCGCTCACGTTGTACCCGTGATAGGAAGAGGATTCGTGGATGGGCGAAAGCCAGAGGGCCGTGGCGCCCAGGCTGTCGAGATAGTCCAGGTGCTGGGTGATGCCCTTGATGTCGCCCCATCCGTCGCCGTCGCTGTCGGCGAAACTATAGACGTTGAGCTGATAGGTGATGCCGGAGAGTTTGGCTGTGGATGCCTGTTTCCGCCAGGAATCATCCTTTCCGTCGGAGCCTCCCTTGTCATCGGGCTCGACGGACGGGCAGGCGGTCAGCAGCAGGGCCGCAAAGGCCAGTGCCGCGATATGGAAAAATCGTTTCATCATAACCTCCAAAGATACAGAAATGTCTGAAAATATCCAAAATATTAAGGGCCCCGCTTGCGCTGGCTTTTGTTCGTGCGGGCAAAAAAATGCCCGCCCGCCCAAAAACCAGTCGCCGCTACGCCCCTTGCGAATAAAGATAACATTTTATTGTTTTGTTATCAGATTTTGCTATATTTGCAAAAAATACAAAGCGATGAGCACAGCAACACCCCGCACCGGAAAAGTCCAGACCATCCTCCGGATGAGTGCTGAGACTTACGAAGCCATCCGCCGCGCCGCGCGACGGAGTGGCCGTTCCTTCAACCGCTACGCGGTCGAAACCCTGGAAGAGGCCGTCAACCCTCCCGAAAAGAAAATCAGCCTGAAGGGTGTCCTACTGGATCCCGAATGGTATTCTTTTATGATTCCGTCTCTCGATCTCACGGAAGAAGAAATCCGTGAGGATCCCCGTCTTTCAGCAATCCTCGGCTTATGAAACACGCTTTTCTTGATACCAATATTCTGGTGGACCTTGTTTTGGAAACCAGACCGTCGCACAAGTATGCAGAGCAAATCATCCGAGCCGTTCAAACCGGCAGACTGCTCGCTTATGCTTCCACGCAATCACTTCTGGATCTCTCCTATATCCTTACCCGCGGTTGCAAGACAAAAATCTCAGAGATTGGCAAACTTATGCAAAAGTTCTCCAATACGCTGATCATCTGCGACACGGTTAAACATTTCATATCCCTGGCAGCGGCACATTACACGAACGACTTCGAGGATGCGGTTCTTGCCGCCACGGCTATGGACGCCTACTGTGACGTAATCGTCACGGGAGACAAGGATTTCGACGATCCCTTCGGCCTGCCGATCGTCAGTCCCGACGAGTTCTGCCGGGAATACATCGAGGAATAAGAGGAATAAAAAAACCGGGTCGAAAGGCCCGGTTTTCTTATCGAGTGTGTGACTCCTGTTACTTGGAGACCGTGATCTTTTCGTTCACGGGATCGTAGGAGACCGCGAAGCCGGTCAGTTCGCCGACGTTGATGTTGTCGCCACCGGCCACCGCATCGAAGGCGGTTCCGGCTTCGACGAACGTGCCGCCGCGGTTCACATCCCAGCCGCAGGCCTGACGGAGTTTCCAACCACCAGCCAGCGTCTGGTTGTAAGCCACCCAGGCAGCGCCGTCATACATCATGAACACATCGCCGCCCCAGTTGTTGAATTCGCCGATCAGACCCCAGTAGGCCTTCGTCACGGTGATCTTCTCATTGGCGGGATCATACACGAGCATATAGGTACCGGCTTCGGAGACCTTGATGTTGTTGCCGCCCGCAACGGCATCGAAGGCTTCCTCCACAGCGGTCATGTCGCCGCCGCGGTTGACGTCCCAGCCCGCCTGCCAGCGGATCTTGATCTCGTCAGCCGTACCGAGCGCCACGGGCACGCTGTACCACTTGCCGTCGGATGCGAGGTTCATCGGGATATCGTTGTTCCAGCTGAAACCGGGGATGGAAGCGATGCTGCCGACCACGCCCCAGCCGAGGGTTCCGATGGTCTCGTTGTTGGCGTTGTAAACTACCTTGAACGTACCGGTCAGGTTGATGTTGTCACCACCCGGGAATGCGCCGAGGAACTTGCCGACAGCATCCGGCGTAGCGCCGCCACGGTTGTTGTCCCAACTCTTGTCGAAACGGATCTTCCAGCCCGCGGTGGTGATTTCCATCATGTCGCTCACCCAGATGCCGGGTGCGACTTCGGTCATCGCACAGTCGGTGTTCCAGTCGCCGTTCACACCGATCAGGCTCCAGAGTTTCTTGGCATTGGTCACGGTGATCGTCGCAGCTTCCGGATCGTAGGTCACCACATAGGTTCCTTCCTCCACGCTGATGTTGTCACCGCCAGCTTTAGCCTCAAAAGGTTCGCCCAGGTTGACGAGCGTACCGCCCATGTTCAAAGCCCAGTCGTGGTTGTGACGGATCTTGAAACCGCCGGAAATGACAGTCTCAGGGCTCACCCACTTGCCGTCGACCAGCGTCATGTCCACATCGCCGCCCCAGCTGTTGAAGTCGCCGATCAGCGACCAGACATCGCCTTCGGAAATGGTGATGGTCAGGGCTTCGGTGTCGAGGACGACCTTCCAGAAGCCGGCAGCGACCTTGATGTTGTCGCCACCGGGCTCGGCCGTGAAGGGTTCTCCGAGCGCCGCGAAGACGCCGCCGTAGTTTTCATCCCAGCCGGCATCCTTGCGCCACTTGAATTCGGTATCTTCGGTAGCGGTGATGTAGGCCGTCCAAAGGCTGCCGTCATTGGTGGCGATGATATCGTTGTTCCAGTCACCGTTCAGGCCGATGATGTTCCAGCCGGTCACGGGCGTCGGCTCCGGACCCGGTTCGGGTTCGTCGCCGCCAATCTTGCCGGAGACGCCGCCGCCGAGGGTCTCGACGATCTGGGCCGTACCGGCAGCCGGATTGACGATCAGGTCATAGACGCCGTCGGCGCCGACCTTGATGTTCGGACCGTCCTGCGTGACGCTGAAGTCGGAGCCGAGGCTGCCGTATTCACCGCCGAGGTTGACCGCCCAGCCTTTGTCCTGGCGGAACTTGAACTCGTCGGCAGCGGCCAGTTTGACGCCCTGGGCCACGTGGGTGGTTCCATCGGTCAGCATCGTGATGTCGCCGTCCCAGCTGATACCGTATTCGGACAGCGAGCCGATGACGCTCCAGTTGCTGGCTTCCTTGTGATCCGGATAGGCCTGGTAGGCTTCGGTCAGCGTCGCCGTACCGGCGGCGATGTCGAGCCACAGGTCATAGAGGCCGTCGGCCTTGGCCACAATGTTCGGACCATCCTGGCTGACGGCGAACGGCGTGTCGAGGCTGCCGAACTCACCGCCGTAGTTGACGGCCCAGTCCTGGTCCTTGCGGAACTTGAACTCGTCGCCGGCTTTCAGCGAGACGCTCTTGGCCACGTGCTGGTTGCCATCTTCGGTCATCCACATTTCGAGGTCGCCGTCCCAGCTGATACCGTATTCGGACAGCGAGCCGATGACGCTGAAGGGGCTGGTCTCAGTGTATTCAATATAAGGACTGCCCTTGGGGAAGGTCACGACAAAACCGCTCACGCTGACCTTGTCCTTGGAATCGACATAGCCGTTTCGGCCGTTGTCCTGCGAAGGATTCTGCATCGTGGCGCGGACCACGGCTTCGAAGGAGACCGTCTGGTCTTCCTGGCAGCCGAGGGCGACGAGGGCATTGCTGAGTGCCGTCACACTGGCGTTCATGACATTGTCTTTATTGGAAACGGCCACGGCCTTGCTGACGTTCTTGCCGTCGACCGAGGTGATGACCAGCATGTGATTGACTGCCAGCTTCTCGTTGAATCCCTGGTTGAATTTGCCCGGGGTGTAGGCCACGGACAGGGCCTTGGCGCCCATTTCATAGGAACTCACCTGCGGGGCGGTTGCCTTCGACGCATCGAAGGTGACGAAGTTTTCTTCGGGGTAGCAGGCGGTGGCCATCAGGGCGATCACGCCTGCGAAGAGAATGGATAATACTTTTTTCATGATTGTATCCTCCTATCAATAGCCCGGGTTCTGGACAAGTTTCGTATTGGCGAGCCGGTCAGAATCCGGAATCGGGAAAAGGTTGCGATACGACTCGACAGCCTGGCCGTCCCGGACATTGCCTTTCCACTGCCACAGATACTTGTCCGTCGTAAAGAGGTCGAAGCGGATGAGGTCGCTGCGGCGCCAGCACTCCTGGTAGAGTTCACGGCCACGCTCCTTGATGATTTCATCCAGGGAGAGCGAAGACACGGCAGGGACACCGGCGCGGGCACGAACCTCATTGAAGGCCGAAAGACCGTCGATCGAAGCGCCCTGGGCCTGGCATTCGGCCGCCATCAGCAGTACGTCGGCATAGCGCATGACGGGGAAATCGGTGTCAACGAAGCCCTGTTCCTGTCCAGGATTACCGTCGCTCTTGATATTCAAGAATTTGCGGAACGGATATCCATGAAGCGGGTTGGACACGTCATCGATGTCTTTCTGCTGTCCCGTCGTAAAGAACAGGCAGCGGGCATCGGAACTTGTGAACTGGTCATAGCACTGCGGCGTGGCACGGTTTCCGTTCCATCCGCTGGAGATGCCGTAATCTGCAGGACTCTGCTGGCTGTTGTCACCCATCACGGAGGAGAAGATGATATAGTTCGTCACACCGTAACTGGTGGTATTGACACCATCCTGCTCAACGGCAAAGATGATCTCATCGGTGCAGCGGTCGTTGTCGGCCAGGAAAAGTTCCTGATAGGCCGAATAAACGCCTTGCGAAGTCGTATGCAGGCTATAGCCGTCTTTCATCAGGCTGCTGAGCACCTGGGCGCACTTGTCGTACATGGCCGTGCCGGTATAGACCTTGGCATTCAGGTACAGCTTGGCGAGCAGGAACTTGGCGACACCTTTGTCGGCGCGGGCATAGCCGTTGGCGCGGGGTGCGGCAAGGGCACTGTTGTCAATCAGGTCGTTCAGTTCTTTTTCCAGCCAGTCGAAGAGGTCGGCGCGCTGGATCTGGTCGGGGAAGGCGCCCACCACGGAAGTCTCATCGGCGAAGGGCACGTTGCCAAAGTTGTCGATGGCGTGGTAGTAAGCCAGGGCGCGGAGGACGCGGGCCTCGGCGATGTACTCTTCTTTCTGGGGGAACGTCACGCTGGAAGCCTTCGCCTCGCGGATGAACTCGTTGGCAGCGGAGACCTGCATGAAGATGCGGGAATAGAAGGCATAGATGAACACGTCGGAGGTGGTCCAGTTCATCCAATGGAAATTCTTGATCGTCTGGTCATTCCAGTTATTGACAGCCTCATCGGTCGTCAGTTCGTTCAAGTTGTACAGGCCGCGGAAGTACTGCGAAGCACCGCCGTCGAGACCGGATATGGACGGACTGCCATTGGCACCATAGTAACCGGAGGTGGCGAAACCCGTATAGACACCGGCCAGGAAGGAAGTGAAGGACGCTTCGTCCACGAGCACCTTGTCGGCCGTATCGGCATTCGGATCGATCGGCGTGACATTGAGGTCACCGATGCAGGAGGTCAGCGTGGCAGAGATGGCCAGGATGCTGAAAAAATATTTGATCGTTTTCATATCTCACGCTGTTTTAGAAGTTGAATTTGAGACCGAGGACGAAGGTCCGCGGACGCGGATACACCGTACCGTCGATACCGCCGTACACCTCCGGGTCCATTCCCTTGTACTTCGTCAGGGTGCAGATGTTCTGCACGGTTCCGAAGAGGTTCAGGGAAGCGTAGTTGTCGCCGCCCACCTTGAACAGTTTCGGGAAGGTGTAACCGAGGGTGAAATTGTCGAGTTTCAGGAAGGATGCGTCGGAGATGTAATAGTCCGACAGATACTGGGCCTGCGTGAAGTAGGAATCCCAGGCGGAGGACAGGCGGTTGCCGATGAAGCTGTTGGTGTACAGGTCGGTCAGCATTTCCGTGTCGGAGGCCACGTTGTTGTACATCCAGTTGCCGAGGGCGGCGTGGCCGGATAGGGCCGCCGTCCAGTTCCGCCAGCTGAAGTTGGTGTTGAAACCGAAGGTAAAGTCAGCGAAAGGCTTGTGATAGAAATACTTGTCATCCGCATTGATCGTACCGTCGTTGTTGCGGTCCACATAGACGCCGCTGATCGGACGTCCGGCTTCGTCGTACACCTGCTGATAGACATAGAATACATTCATCGGCTGGCCGACCTGGAACATCTGGACGTTGTTGCCGGTACCACCGGAAATGCCGCCCGTCTCAACGCCCGTGGCGTCGTCGTCGGAAGCCGTCAGCCGCGTGATCTCATTGTGGTTATAAGCCACGTTGAAGCCGGCGGTCCAGCTCATGTCTTTCTGCTCGACCAGGATACCGTTCAGACCCAGCTCAACACCCATGTTGGTCATGCTGCCGATGTTGGTATTCAGGTAGTTGGTCAGGTTGGAAAGGGCCGGGACCGGAATGAAGTTGAGGATGTCGCGGGTATCGCGGCGGTAGAGGTCGAGGTTGGCCGTCAACCGGTCGTTCCACATACCGAAGTCCACACCGACGTTGTAGGTCGTGGTGGTCTCCCATCGGAGGTCGGCGCTGTAACCGATTGCGGAGATCGGCGTGATGAGCCGGTCGTTGAAGAAATAGAAGGAACCCATCTGGTGGGTGAGGAACTGTGCGAAGGTGTCGTAGTAGCCACCCACGGACTGCTGGCCGGTCTCACCCCAGGAGAGACGCAGCTTCAGGGTGCTGAGTGCACCGTCAGCCGGCATGAAGTCTTCTTTCATCACGTTCCAGCCCAGGGCCACGGAGGGGAAGAAGCCCCACTTGTGGTTCTGGAAACGCGAGGTACCGTCGGCACGCATCGTGGCGGTGATCAGGTACTTGTCGGCGAACGTGTAGTTGGCGCGGCCGAAGAACGAGATCAGGTAGAGTTCGCCTTCACCTACGGAATGGCCGAGGACGCTCTTGTCGCTGATGCGGTAGGTGTCGCTGTGGCTGTTGCTCCAGAAATGCTGCCAGGAATAACCGGCCATCAGGTCGATGTTGTGTTTGCCGAAGGTTTCGTTCCAGTCGCCGTAGAACTCGAGCGTGGTGTTGCGGCGGCCATAATCGTAATCGGTGTGGCTGCCGCCGCCCGACTGGTTGGTGTTGTGGTACGAAGCCTCGGAGCCCATGGCCAGTTCGGTGGTGCCGGCACTCTTGGCCCAGTCGATACCGAGGTTGAGGTTGAAGCGGAGCGCTTCGAAACCGTGGACCTTGTAGTCGAACTGCGCATTGCCGATGAAACGGTAGGCGTCGGCCACGTCGGACTTCGCATCCAGGAGGCCGACCGGGTTCATCGTGGCCATCGTATTGACATTGCCGTTGGCGTCAAACCAGGTGGTATAGCCGTTCAGGTTATATCCGCCTACGCCGTTGCGCACCGGCTTGGTCGGGTCGTAGTGGTTGGCCGCGCCGATGGCGTCCTGGTTGGCGTACCAGTTGCGGGCGAAAGTGCCCTTACCGTTGAGGTTGACGGTCAGATGGTTGTCGAAGAAGGTCGGCGACAGGTTGAGGGAAGCGGTACCGCGGTTCATCTTGGAACCCTTGAGGGTACCTTCCTGCGAAGTGTAGCCGCCCGAGACACGGTACGGGAGGAAGCTGCCGACCTTGCCGGTAATGCTCACGTTGCCGTCGTAGGTCGGGGCCATCTGGTAGATCTCACGCTGCCAGTCGGTGTCGTAGAGCACCTGCTTGCCGCCTTCGTAGATACCCAGGGCTGCTTCTGCCACAGAATTGTCCCCGTAGAAGGAACGGATGATGTTCACGATACCATCCTTGTCGAGCAGGTCGTTGTACTTGGCGATCGTGTTGACGGAGCCGGTGAAGTCAACGGCCACGTGCGGGATGTTGCTGCCGGTCTTCGACCCCTTCTTGGTGGTGATCACGATGACGCCGTTGGAGGCGCGGGAACCGTAGATGGCGGTTGCCGAAGCATCTTTCAGCACCGTGAAGCTCTCGATATCGTCGGGATTGATGGAAGAGAGCGGGTCGCTCATACCGTTGATGCCGTCATTGGAGACCGGCAGACCGTCGATGACGATGAGCGGGCTCTGGTCGGCATTCAGGGACGATGTACCGCGGATACGGATCGTCGCACCCGAACCCGGCATACCGGAACCGGCCGTGACGACCACGCCCGCGCTCTTGCCGCGCAGCAGGTCGGCCGGAGTCGTGATGACACCTTTGTTGATTTCATCGGCCCGGACCGTCGAGACAGAACCGGTCAGGTCGCTCTTCTTGACGGTACCGTAGCCGATGACGACCACTTCGTCAAGAAACTCCTGATCATCTTCCAGGACGATGCGGGCGGCTTGTCCGGCCTCGACCGTCACGGTCTTCAGACCCAGGAAGCTGATCTCGATAAGCGTGCTGGCGGAGGGAACCGTAAGCGTCCACTGCCCGTCGATGTCCGTCTGCACGCCGTTGCTGGTACCCACCTGGATAACAGCAGCCCCGATCACCGGTCCGAACTTGTCTTCCACCACACCTTTGGCCGTGTATTGGGCAAAGGCGGTGAACGAGGTCAGGGCCAGGATCGAGAGCAGAGTTAGAATCTTCTTCATAGAAACTGCTTTTGTTAAACTTTAAGTATGATTTTATCTGTTTGTATTCTCACGGATGGCCAGCACGCTCGCGGCACCGCAGAGCAGCAGGATGCCGGCGATGGCGAGCATCCCGGCCTGGGAGCCGCCCACGGCGCTGAGGACCAGGCCGCCAAGGGCCGCGGCAATGATCTGCGGCAGGCAGATGGTGCAGTTGAACAGGCCGAGGTATTCACCCATGTGCGAGCTGCCCTTGAGCGCATTGGTCAGGATCGAGAACGGCAGGGCGAGCATGGCGGCCCAGGCGAAACCGATCAGGAAATACGAAATGAAGAGCAGGTATTTGTCGTGCAGGAAGCAGGCCGAGATGAAACCGACGGCGCCGATTACCAGCGAGGTGATGTAGGCGGCCCGGTTCGACTTGAATTTCGGGATGAAGAGCGCCCAGCAGAGCGAGCCCACGGCCTGGACGGCGAAGAGCACGCCCACCCAGTTGCCGGCCGTCTGGTAGCCTTCCGAGGTCACGTCGGTGGTTCCCCAGACATTCTGCGCGATGGCACCGTTGGTATAGGTCCACATGAAAAGGAAGGCGGCCCAGCAGAAGAACTGCACCAGACCGACCGTCCAGAACGCCTTCGGGGCCTGGGCCAGCAGCTTGATGAACCCTTCCTTCTTGCCTTCCTGCTGCGCCTGGAGGTCGAAGCCGTGGAATTCGGCATACTCCTTCGGATTCATTTCCTTTACTTTCATAAAGGTATAGAGGACGCAGAGGATCAGGATGGCGGCGCCGCAGTAGAAGCTCCAGATCACCGAGTCGGGGATCACGCCCTTGGGCGCGGTATTGGCGATGCCGATCCAGGTGAAGAAGATCGGGAAGAGGTAGCCCACCAGCGAGCCGGCATTGCACAGGAAGCTCTGGATGGAGTAGGCCTGCGTCTTCTGCTGCTCGTTGACCATGTCGCCCACCATCATCTTGAAGGGCTGCATCGCCACGTTGATGGAGGTGTCCAGGAAGATGAGCGAGAAGAGGCCGAACCACATCGCGCCGTTCAGGCCCAGGAAGAGACGCTGGCTGAAATTGAGGCTGCCCGCATTGGGCAGGAAGACCATCACCAGCACGGCGACGATGGCGCCCACGAGCAGATACGGCTTGCGGCGGCCCATCCGGCACCAGGTACGGTCGGACCATTTCCCGATCAGGGGCTGGACAATCATTCCCATCAGCGGCGGGAGGATCCAGAAAAAGCTCAGCTGGTGCGGGTCCGCGCCCAGCGTGGCGAAAATGCGGCTGATGTTGGCGCTCTGCAGCGCATACGCGATCTGAACTCCGAAGAAACCGAAGCTCAGATTGAACATCTGCCAAAATGTAAGATTTCGCTTATCCATACTCATAATCAAAGGGTATTGACCCAAAATAAACTGCCAAATGTAAACATTTTTTACTATCAATGAAACTTTTTGCACGCAATTGCTTTTTTTTCACTATTTTTATAGAATGAAAAAGACCTTACTCCTCACCGCCATTCTCGTGCTCCTGGCCCCCGTGGCAGGCGCCCAGACCACGAAAAACATTCCCGCGCGCACTCCTGTCCTTTCGCAGGAGGAAATCATCGCCAATATTGAAAGAACCATCGAACAGGTCCGCGCCGACTGGAAGATTCCCGGCATGGGCGTGTCCCTCTACAAGGACGGCAAAGTCATCCTCTCGAAAGGCTATGGCGTCAAGAATCTCGAGACCGGCGCACCCGTGGACGAGCACACGCTCTTCCAGATCGGTTCCGTGTCCAAATCCTTCACGGCGGCCGTGCTGGCGCAGCTGGTCGACGAAGGGCTGCTCAGCTGGGACGACCGCGTCAAGCAGCATCTCCCCGATTTTGAGATGTACGATCCCTGGGTGAGCGAAAACCTCCAGGTGAAAGACCTGACCTCGCACCGGACCGGCCTGCGCGACGACATCGGCACCTACCTGGGCAACCTGGGCTACGACCGCGACGACATCTACCACATGCTGAAGCTCATGCCGCCCGCCTACACCTTCCGCGGCGACTACCAATATAATAACATCACCTTCATCCCCGCCGCGATGATCATCGAGAAGCTCACCGGCAAGAGCTGGGAAGAGAACGTGCGCGAGCGCATCTTCAAGCCGCTCGGGATGGACGAATCGACCCTCAACGGCGAAGGCTTCGGCCCCGCACTCGCCGACGGAAGGGCCGCCCTCCCCTACACCTTCGAGCGCAAAGGCCGCGAAATGAACATCTGGCCGATGTACGGCGACGAACAGGCGCTCTGGTGGCTGACCGTCATCGGTCCGGCCGGCAGCCTGTGCAGCACGCCGACCGACCTGATCAAATGGGCCGTCTTCCACATGAACAACGGCAAGGTCGGCGACAAGCAGGTCATCTCCGAAAAACAGATGAACTTCCTGCACCGCGGCGTGACCATCACCTCGCAGACGCCCGACAAGACCAATCTCTACGGACACTGCTGGTTCATCGAGCAGACCCGCAAGGGACGCCTCTATTTCCATACCGGCACCACCTGGGGCATGACCACCATCTGTGCCTTCGTCCCCGAAATGGATTTCGCCATGACCATCCAGGTCAACAGCGAAGCGCCGTCCGAAGCGCGGCACGCCATCCTGCGCCGGGCCATCGACCTCTTCCTGGGCTATGCGGACTACGACTACGAGGCCGATTACATCAAAGACTGGTACGCGACGGCCGACCGCCGGGCCACGGCCGAAGAGAAGGCGGCAGCCGAACGCGTGGAGAAACCCGCGCCGGCCTGGTCCCGCATCCAGGGCCACTACACCCCGCAGCATGCGGTGCTGGGCGACATCGACATCCTGATCGGAGACGGCCGCCTCTGGATCAAGATGCACAACAAGAAAGCCTGGCTGCGCGAACTCAAGCACGTCAACGGCAATGTCTTCAACTTCCGGGCGGACGGCGCCGGCTTCGACGTGACCTTCCATTTCGACAATCCGGACGAATGGGGCTCGCTCTCCAAGGGCCTGTCCATCACGGTCGGATCGGGAGAAGATTTTGCAAATTGGGACAGAAAATTATAATTTTGACCCCTGATTATGAAACGTAATATCCTGCTGGCGCTTGTGCTGCTGGGAGCAGCGCTCGGCCTTTCCGCCAAAACCCCGGTCATCGGCATTTCCGCCTATAGCGAAAGTGGCCAGTGCCGGGTCAATATGACCTATGTCAATTCCGTCCGGATGGCCGGCGGAGTCCCGCTGGTGATTCCCGTCACGGGCGACATGGACCAGATCGACGCCGTCCTGGAAGCCGTCGACGGCATCCTGATGACCGGCGGCGAAGATTTCGACCCGCTCAAATGGTTCGGTGAGGAGCCGGTTCGCGGGCTGGGCGAAGTCGTACCCGAACGCGACGACTACGACGTGAAACTGGTCCGTGCGGCCGTGGCCAAGGGCATTCCCGTGCTGGGCATCTGCCGCGGCGAGCAGCTGCTGGCCGTGGCCTTCGGCGGTTCGCTCTGGCAGGACATTCCCTCGCAGATTCCTTCGAGTTACGTCAAGCATCGCCAGAGCCCGACCACCGGTACGGTCGGAACCCATTCGATCAGCATTGAGAAAGGTTCCCTGCTGGCGAAAATCCTCGGCAAGGAAAAAGCCGTGGTCAATACGTTCCACCACCAGGCCATCAAGGATGTGCCCAAGGGGCTCAAGGTCGTGGCCACCTCCGCCGACGGCATCATCGAGGCCGTCGAGCGCAGCGGCAAACTGGCCGGCTTCGCAGATGGCGGAGCCATGATCCTCGGCTTACAGTTCCACCCCGAAGTCATCACCAACGGCGGCAATCCCGAATTTCTGCCCATTTTCAAAAAGCTGGTCGAAGAGGCCGGCAAATAGCTTTGCATGAAACACTTCCTGCTTAAGGCGTCCGGCATCCTGCTGGCCGCCTCGGTCATCGGGTGCGCAGATCCCACCTATGACATCGACAAACTCGACACCGCCGCCCACTTCGGAAGCGGCGACATCAACCTGCCGCTGGGCAGCACCGACAAGATCACCGTGGGCGAGCTGATCGGCGATGAATTCGACGAGTGGATCAGCAAGAATTCGAACGGCACCTATTCCATCTCCTACGGCTCCGACCCGTACGACCTGTCGTTCGCCGTACCGCAGGACATCGACCGTTCCCTGGGCCTGAAGCGCTACAAAGGCAGGTATATCGATGTTGAATATCCCGCATTCAGCAAGCCCTCCGGCATCAAATTCGACGAAAACGGCGTGGCGGACCTTTCCAGCCGCATTGCCGCCTCACGCAAGATTGCCGAACGCGGTTTCCGGCTCCCGTTCACCATCGAGAAGATGCCGGCCCAGCTGGAAGGACTCTCCTCCGTCCTGCTGACCGACGACTCCCAGGTCAAGATCACGTTCAGCATCCCCGACTGCCTGCTCACCGAAGGGACCGTCACGCCGGACATTCGCTTCGACCTGCATGAGCTGTTCGAAGTCGCGGGTTATCCCGACGGCGTCGTCACCTTCAACGACCTGAAACTCAACAGCAGCAACGGATACAGCGCCTCGAAGGTCCTCAACCTGAAGAAAATCGTCATCAATCCCGACAATTTCAACCGGGCCAAACGCACGCTCGACATCAACGCGCATATCGGTTTCTCCGGCAATATCCTCGTCGACAAGCCCAAGACGACGAAGGCCCGCTACCAGGAGACCGGCAGCTCCAACCCGCTGGTCATCCGCGTCCAGCTGGTCAATCTCCTGTGCAAGGGGGTCGAGGGGCAGTTCACCTATGGGGTGGACAGCATCCGATCCCGCCTGAAGCTGACCAAGGTCGCCCAAAAGTTCGGCGGCGACGACACGCCCGTGACCTTCACCTCCCCGGAACTGCACCTTACTTATAGCAGCAATTTCAGCGTTCCCACCCGCGCCGTGGCCACATTCGTGGCCCAGCGTGACGGCCAGACCACCGCCCAGGTGAAGAACGTGCCTTTCGACCTGCCCGTTTCCACGAACGGCGCCACGGTCAAACGGGTTTACCGCTTCTGCAGCAACGGGAAAAGCGCCGGCGGAGCGGTCGGTGTCAAAGCCAACATCCCCTCGCTGTTCAAGCCGTTCCCCGACATCATCTATGTCTATCTGGACATTGCCACGGACAATACGAAAACCGGCATCGTGGAGCTGGACAAGGAATACGACCTCCAGGTTGCGCTTGATATCAGCAGCCCGCTGGGGTACGGACCGGGGCTGAAGCTCGAATACAGCGACTCGTTCCCACTGCCGACTGTTTTCGGTGACATCCTCAAAGAGAACCGGCTCAAACTGGTCGGAGACATCACCAACACCTCGCCGCTCAAACTCGGTCTCGATTTCGTGATGACCGACGAAGCCGGCAATCAACTCACGCAGCCCGTCTCCCAGGAAATCGCCGCAGGCGGGACAACTCCCGTCGAGATCGATTTCGGCGGCGCCATGGGCGCTTCGGCCAAGTCCATCGCCAAAGGCGTCCTGATCCTCAACGCGAAACCGGCCAGCAGCGGAAAAGCCATCAATGCAAACGATTACATCCAGGCCGATCTGAAAATCCAGGTGCCCGACGGATTCTATTTCTCTTTCTAAACCGAACGCTCCATGAAAAGACATATCCTTTCCCTCGCCGTCCTGCTGCTTGCCTGTACGCTTGTTTCCGCCCAGTCGCTGCGCGGGAGTTATTTCTTCGAGACCTCGCCGCAGCGCGGCAAGATGAATGCCGCCTTTGCGCCGCAGGTCAACTACGTTTCCGTGCCGCTGCTCGGCACCGTCGGCGTTGAAACCTGGAGCAATGTCGGACTCGGCCATTTCGCATTTCCGGCCGGCGGAAGCCTCCAGACCTTCATGCATCCGGACGTATCGGCCGACAGCTTCCTTTCCGCCCTTCCGGACGGAGATCCCTATCTGAAAGAGCGGCTTGAGATGGACCTGCTCGGCGGCGGGTTCCGGCTCGGGGCGAACGGCTACGCCAGCATCGGCGTATCCGTCCTCGAGGACGGCTCCGCCCTCGTGCCGAAGGAATTTCTCCGATTCGCCAAACTGGGCGAAAACGGGAGCTACCCGGGGCCGCAGGTTTCCGCCCGCATCTACGGCGCGCTGTCCCTCGGCTACAGCCACGACCTCGGGGATCTGGTGGAAGGCTTGCGCGTGGGCGGCCGCGTCAAACTGCTTTCCGGCCTCTACGCCGGCGACATCGACCTGCGGAAGATCGAGATCGGAATCGATGCAGAGCAGGTCAGCGCCGCCACGGAGGGCGAAGGCCACCTGGCGGGCATCGCCTGGAAAGACAGTCACTTGCGGGCGGATGACATCGCTCTGCGCGGCTTCGCGGTGGCCGTCGATCTGGGCGTCGAATACCGGCTCAGGCTCGATGGCTTCATCAATGGCGTCAACCTGTCGGCTTCCGTCAACGACCTGGGCACGGCGCTGCGTTTCAACAAAGGCGTCTCCACGCTCACGACCGGTGCGACGGCCTCCTTCACGGGGCTGCAAGGCATCAGCACCAACTACGACTTCAAGGAGAACCTCCAGCGGGTCATCGACGATTTCAGCCGGCTGACCGACATCAGTAGCGCACCCGCCGACAGCTATGAGAGCCCTGTCAGGCCCAGCTTCTATGCGGGCGTTGAAGTACCGTTCCTAAACGAGATGATAAGCGTCGGTGCGCTGTATTACCGGACCGCCGGCTTCAACCACCTGATGGCTTCCCTCAACCTCTCTCCCCTCTACTGGCTGAACCTGAGCGTCAACGGTACCTTCCTCGGCCCGGTGAACAGCTATGGATGCTATGCCGAGATCATTCCGAAGAACGGGCTGGGCCTGTTTTTCGGGCTGAACGCCGCTTCCCTCAAGACCAGCAGACACCATATACCCATCAACAACTTTAGCGAAAGTGCCTGCCTGGGCCTGAATGTCGTCTTCGGCGGGAAGTAAATCTCTTATGAAACGAATCCTTCTGACGTTGCTGCCGTTGCTCTGCGCAACGGCGGGCTTCGCCTGCACCAACCTGATCGTCGGCAAAGACGCCTCCGTTGACGGATCGGTCATCTGCACCTACAACTGCGACGGCTTCGGCTTTGCCGGGTCGCTGCGCAGCACGCCGGCCGGCCGGCATGCGCCCGGCGAGAAAATCGCCATCCGCAGCTGGGGCCGGGGTCCGGTCCGCGGCTATGTGGACCAGGTTGAATATACCTATAATGTTATCGGCTACATCAACGAGAAACAGGTCAGCATCGTCGAGACCACCTTCGGCGGCAGGGAAGAACTGCAGAACCCGGAAGGGATCCTGGACTACGACTCGATGATCCATCTGGCCCTGGAGCGCTCGGCCTCCGCCCGGGAAGCCATCCGGGTGATGGCCGGCCTGCTGGCCGAGTACGGTTACAATGCCACGGGCGAGAGTCTCTCGGTCTGCGACAAGAACGAGGCCTGGATCTTCGAATTCATCGGCAAGGGACCGGGCCGGAAGGGTGCCGTCTGGGTGGCCGTCCGCATCCCGGACGACTGCATCAGCGCCCACGCCAACATCTGCCGCATCCGCCAGTTCCCGCAGGCCCGCAAGATCGACAAGAAGCTGGGCTTCTACGAAGTGGAAGGCCAGTCGATGTATGCGGCCGACGCCATCTCCTTCGCCCGGGAAATGGGTTACTTCTCTGGCCGGGACGAAGATTTCAGTTTCCGCGACGCCTATTGCCCGATCTCGTTCGAGAAGGTCCGCTATGCCGACGCGCGCGTATGGAGTTTCTTCCGGCACCACAGCGATCCGGCCGAGATGGACAAGTATCTGCCCTACATCAACGGCGATTTCGCGACCTGCGACCATCTGCCGCTCTGGATCAAGCCGGTCCGGAAGGTATCGGTCCGCGACATCATGAACGACATGCGCGACCACTACGAGGGTACGCCGCTCGACATGACCGCCGACATCAGCGCCGGTCCCTGGAGTTCCCCCTACCGTCCGCTCCCGATGAGCTGGGAGAGCGAAGACGGGACGAAGTATTTCCGCGAAAGGGCTATCGGTACGCAGCAGAGCGGCTTCACGCTGGTTTCACACCTGCGCGGCTGGCTGCCCGACGCCGTGGGCGGGGTGATGTATTTCAACTGTGACGATGCCAGCATGGTCGCCTACGTTCCGGTCTATTGCTGCGTCAACGACGTTCCGGCGCCTTTCCGTCCGGAAAACAACATCAGCAATACGTTCAGCGAGAAGAGCGCCTTCTGGATGAACAATTTCGTGGCCAACATGGTCTATCCCCGCTACAGCGCGATGATCGGCGACCTGCGGGAAGCGCAGCAGTCGCTGGAGGATTTCTATGCGTCTGAGCAGGATGCGGTCGCAGAGGCGGTCGCGGAGCTGACGCCGCGCGAAACGGTGGCCTACCTGACGCAGAAGACGGCCGACTACACGCAGCTGATGATGGAGCGCTGGGATGTGCTGGCCCGCCTGCTGATCGTCAAGCACAACGACCAGATCATGAAACCGTCGAAAGACGGCCGCGTCGTCCCCGGCCGCTACACGGAACCCGGCTACGACCGCTCGTTCTACGAGGCCATCGGCCGTGACACCGGCGAGCGCTACAAGTCCAAAACCGGCAACGCCAAAGACCTCAACCGCCTCAACGACGTCCTCTGATTCCTGCTGGCCGCCGACCCTCGCTTGCGTCATATCCGGCCCGAGCATAGGCAGTCGGCCATCTTCTGCGTCATACCCGGCTCCGATCGGGCATCTCGTTGGTCATCCGGGCTCCATTGCTCTGGTTTTTCGTTCCGCTCGCAGAAAAATGCTCGCGGCCCGAAAAACCACCCGCAACTGCGCTCTTACACCATCGGCTACAGGCCATCGTCCGCATCCCGCCCGGCTCCGACCATCAGCGGGTCGGCCATCGCGTGCCGCCTGACCGGCCTGACCGGGCAGCTTGGACCTCCCGGCCATAAAATCCCAGCGGTTTTATGGCCGAAGGGCGTTTTCACCGGGGGTCAGCCATAAGGAAGGCCGATTATTATGGCCGGGGATTTATGGCTTCTTACGCATCGGGAACATCGCATCCAGCGTTTCGACTGGAAGTTTCAACAGCCGGGCAATTTTAGCGTTGTCGGCGTTGTACTCGAAATGGAGTGTGCGGGCCAACTCCATCTTTTCGCTCCAGCGTAACAGATGAACCTTATGGACGTTGTATTTTTCCTTGCAATATTGCCTGATGATATCCAGCAGTTCATCATCGGTATAGAAAACCCTGTCTCCCAGCATAGCCGCAATGTCCCGGTAGGCCTCGATATTCTTCGAAAGCTTGTGAAAGTAGTGACGGGCATCCCGGAAAACGCCTTCACCGATGTCCAGCCGGCAATAGTTCATCGGGGAAAAGAATCCGTCAACAATCGTAAATGTATCCGGGTAGTCGATTTGCTTCGAGTGAACGAACTTTCTCTTGTTCAGGATGCTCAAGTCGCCGAACTTGCCTTGTTGCCGTTCTTTGGCAATCGGGAGGAAATAGTAGCTGTTCGCTCCGAAAGGATAACTGAACGGCGTCTGATCCGGATCCACTACGAAATTGTTGCGGTTCGTATAAGCGATCTGGTTGCGCAACGACTCCAGATTATCGATGGGAATCGGTTCTCCACAATCAAACGCAGACAGGTTGACGACAAGTCCGTTGGAAGAAAGGTAACGGCAGAGCCGCTTTTTGAACAATGCGAAGAATTCCAACACCTGTTCCCGTGTACCACAGATGACAAAATGGACGTGATTGTTCATCAACACAAAGGTGATGATCCGGATACCCGGGCAATCATTGGCACACATCGCCACCAGCGTCATCGCATAGACGAAGTCTTTCCTGTCATTGAAAATGACGGGCTGCTTTTCGCCCGGCGTACACAGATGCCACACGCCTCCATATTTTTTCAACGTCCATTCGAAAACCCGCCTGCACCGCTCCTCCTTCTCGAAATAAGAATGTTCCTTAGCCATAATCTTTTTCACATAAATCTCCAACGCCACCGTGGCTATGGATAGCACAAAGTTAATACACGACCGCCCGATTTGCAAGCATAATTTGAATTGATTTCATATTTACCGAGAAGGATGGCGTCAGAACTATGAATACCTCCGGCGGCTTTGGTCGAGGATATTTAGCTATCGCGGCATTGGCTATAATCATGGAATAACTTCCCGGCCATAAAATCCCAGCGGTTTTATGGCCGAAGGTCGTTTTCACCGGGGGTCGGACATAAGAAGGGCCGGTTTTTATGGCCGGGGCTTTATGGCCTCAACGACGCCATCTGATTCCATCGGCAGTCAGCCATCTTCTGCGTCATACCCGGCTCCGACCGGACATCTCGTTTGTCATCCGAGCTCCATTGCTCTGGTTTTTCATTCCGCTCGCAGAACAATGCTCCCGGCCCGAAAAACCACCCGCAACTGCGATCTTACACCATCGGTTACAGGCCATCGTCTGCGTCCCGCCCGGCTCCGACCATCAGCGGGTCGGCCATCGCGTGCCGCCTGACCGGCCTGACCGGACAGCTTGGACTTCCCGGCCATAAAATCCCAGCGGTTTTATGGCCGAAGGGCGTTTTCACCGGGGGTCGGCCATAAGGAAGGCCGATTTTTATGGCCGGGAGAGGCTGGAGGAGGTCGGAGGAGGCCGGAGGAGGCCGGAATCTGGCGGGAGGCGAGTTTGGCGAGCCAGACGGTCAGGAGGATGGCGGCGAAGGGCCCGGCAAGGCGGATGAGGACCGGCGAGGGACGACGAGGACGGCGAGGGACGATGAGGACCGGCGAGGGACGATGAGGACCGGCGAGGGACGATGCGACTCGCGGCTCCGTTACTGGAACAGGCGGCGGCAGAGGGCGGCGATGTCGGAGACGGGGGTGACGGTGATGCCGCCGTCGGCCGTTTTCTTGCGGCGGGCGAAGGAAGATTCTTTGTTGAACGACGAGATGTAGATCTCTTCGAAGCCGAGCTTTTCGGCTTCGGCGATGCGGCGTTCGACCTGGCTGACGGGGCGGATCTCGCCGCTGAGACCGACTTCGGCGGCGAAGCAGATTTTCGGAGAGATGTAGAGGTCGAAGTTCGACGAAAGGATGGAGGCGACGATGGCCAGGTCGCAGGCCGGGTCGGAGACGCGGAGGCCGCCCGCGATGTTCAGGAAGACGTCTTTGGCTGCCAGCTTGAAGCCTGCCCGTTTCTCCAGGACGGCCAGGAGCATATTGAGGCGGCGGCCGTCGAAGCCCGTGGCCGAACGCTGCGGCGTGCCGTAGGCCGCCGTACTGACCAGCGCCTGGATCTCGATCAGGAACGGCCGGGTGCCGTCCATCATGGCGGCGATGGCGATGCCCGAAAGGTCGTCCTGATGCATGGGAATGAGGATTTCCGAGGGATTGCGCACTTCCCGCAGGCCGCTGCCCGTCATCTCGAAGACGGCCAGTTCATCGGTCGAGCCGAAGCGGTTCTTGATGCTGCGCAGGATCCGGTAGGAGCCTTTCGTATCACCCTCGAACTGCAGCACGACATCGACGATGTGCTCCAGGATCTTCGGTCCGGCCAGCGTACCGTCTTTGGTAATATGGCCGATCAGGATGACGGGAACGCCCGTTTCCTTGGCATAGCGAAGCAGCGCCGAAGCGCATTCGCGTACCTGCGAGACGCTGCCCGCCGACGAGTCGAGCGCTTCGCTGTAGATGGTCTGGATGGAATCGACGATCAGCAGGGCGGGCTTGATCTCCCGCGCCTGGGTGAGGATATTTTCGAGGAGGGTCTCGCTCAGGATGAAGCAGTCATCGTCGCTCCCGCCCAGGCGTTCGGCCCGGAGCTTGATCTGCTTGGGGCTCTCCTCGCCGGAGACATAGAGCGTCCGCAAGTCTTTGCAGCAGAGCGGAATCTGCAGCGACAGCGTCGATTTCCCGATACCGGGCTCGCCACCGATGAGGATCATGCTGCCGGCGACCATCCCGCCGCCCAGCACGCGGTCGAGTTCTTCGATCCCGATGGAGAAACGGTTGTCGCTCGACAGGTCGATCTCCCGCAGGCGCTGCGGCCGGGCGTCAGACGCGTCGATGTAGGCGCGCTGGCGTGCCGCCACGCCGCCGCCGGAAGCGTTCTTGGGCGCCTTCGGCTCTTCCACCATCGTATTCCATTCGCCGCAGGCGGGGCAGCGCCCCATCCACTTCGGACTTTCGTTTCCGCACGAGGTACAGTACCACACGCTTTTGATCTTCGTAGCCATACGACAAACTTACAAAAAAATTGCTATCTTTGAAAATTATAGCCATCGATGGCCTGCCGCCGATGGCGCAAGGGCGCAGTTGCGGGTGTTTTTTTTGGACGCGAGCATTTTTCTGCGAGCGGAACGAAAAACCAGAGCAACGGAGCCAGGAAAATAATATAACCGCACTGATATGGAAACAATCACCATCAAGACCATCGGACCCTGGCTGCTGCACGGCGAACAGCTGCTGCTGACCGGCAGCTGCCCCGCCCTCGGCCAGTGGGATCCCGCGAAGGCCCTGCCAATGACTGCGACGCAAGGCATCCTCTGGCACATCGACCTCGACAAAGAGAGCCTGCCCGAACACTTCGAATATAAATTCATCTGCCGCAAGAAAGACGGCAGCATCGTCTGGGAGACCTGCTTCAACCGGACCGATCCGTACGCCGTAAGCGAAACGACCTTCCCCGACCAGCATCCCCGCTACGCCGGCACCGCCATCCCCGTATTCTCCCTCCGGAGCCGCCGCAGCGCCGGCATCGGCGATTTCGGCGACATCAAACTGATGGCCGACTGGGCCGCCGCAACCGGCCAGGCCGTTCTCCAGCTCCTTCCGGTCAACGATACCACCTCCACCAAGACCTGGACCGATTCCTACCCCTACGGCGGCATCACCATCATGGCCCTGCATCCCATCTACCTGAACCTGCAGGACCTCGGGCCGCTCCGCAACAAAGACGTGCAGGCCGCTTTCGAGGCCGAAGCCGCCGAGCTGAACGCCCTGCCGCGGCTCGACTATGAGCGCGTATTCGAGCTGAAGGAACGCTACGCGCGTGCCATCTTCGCCCAGAAAGGCAGCCGCACGATGGGCAGCAAGGCTTTCCAGGCATTCCTGGAGGCCAACCGCGCGTGGCTGATGCCCTACGCCGCCTTCTGCGTCCTGCGCGACCGCTACGGCACCGCCGATTTCTCGCAGTGGAAACGGCTCCGGACCTACAGTGCCCGCGGCGTGGCCCGGCTCTACAACGAGGCCAAGACCGAGATGGACTACTATATTTTCGTCCAGTACCAGCTGGACCGGCAGCTGCGCGAGGCCCACGACTACGCCCGTTCGAAAGGCGTGGCACTCAAGGGCGACATTCCCATCGGCATCACGCCCCACAGCGTCGAAGCCTGGGCCGAACCCGAATATTTCAACATGGGCGAGCAGGCCGGCGCCCCGCCGGACGCCTTCGCCGCCGACGGCCAGAACTGGGGCTTCCCGACCTACAACTGGGACCGGATGGCCGAAGACGGTTACGCCTGGTGGAAACGCCGTTTCCGCAAGATGGCCGAATATTTCGACGCCTACCGCATCGACCACGTGCTGGGCTTCTTCCGCATCTGGGAGATCCCCGTCCCCTATAAATCCGGCCTGATGGGCCATTTCAGCCCGGCTTTGCCCTATTCGGTCGAGGAACTGCGCTGGCGCGGCTTCCATTTCGACGAGCAGCGGCACGCCCGCCCGTACCGCGACGACGATCCGCGCGAAGTGCTCTTCGTGGAAGATCCCGTACACAAGGGTATGTGGCACCCGCGTATCAGCGCCCAGTACACCCAGAGCTACAACGACCTGCAGCAGTGGGAGAAAGATGCCTACAACCGGCTCTACGACGAATTTTTCTATACCCGCAACACCGAGTTCTGGCGGGAACAGGCCCTGCGCAAGCTGCCGGTGCTCATCGGGGCGACCAACATGCTCACCTGCGCCGAAGACCTCGGCATGATCCCGGCCTGCGTGCCGCAAGTCCTCTCCGACCTGCACATCCTCTCCCTCGAAGTGCAGCGGATGCCCAAGGACCCCCGGCAGATGCTGGGCAATCCTTCCGAATATCCGTACATGAGCGTCTGCACCACCGGCTCGCACGATACCAGCACCCTGCGCGGCTGGTGGGGCGAAAACCACGGCGGCGAAGACTGCCCGGTGGAAACCTGCCAGTGGATCATCGCCGAACACCTGCACGCACCGTCGATGCTCACCATCCTCCCGCTGCAGGACTGGTTCTCCCTGGAGCCGTCACTCCGCGTGCCGGATACGGCCAGCGAACGGATCAACATCCCCGCCAATCCCAAGCATTACTGGCGCTGGCGGATGCAGCTCACGCTCGAAGATATGCTGGAAAACAAGGAATTCAACAACAAAGTGGCCGCGATGATCGCGCAAAGCGGCCGGAAAGCATAAACAGCTTATGGCAGACGAGAAAAAGAAAAAAGGCCTGGCCCTCCACTGGCAGATCCTCATCGGCATCGGTCTGGGCATCGTGGCCGGCATCCTCCTGTGCAAGATCACACCCTACGAAAACTGGAGCCCTTATCTGAAATGGGCCGGCGATATCTTCCTCCGCGGACTGCGGATGATCGTCATTCCGCTGGTATTCACCTCCATCGCCCTGGGCGTGGCCGGCATGGGCAATTCCGCCGCGCTGGGTCGCATCGCCGGGAAGACGCTCCTCTACTATATCGGCACCACGCTGATCGCCGCCGTCATCGGCCTTGCACTGGTCAACCTCGTTCGGCCCGGCGTAGGCGCCAGCCTCAACCTGACCGAATCGGTCGCGAACGTGGGGACGCAGAACGTCTCGTTCATCGACCAGCTCGTCAACATCGTGCCGGCCAACATTTTCGAGGCGATGGCCAAGGGAGACCTGCTGCCCATCATCTTCTTTGCCGTGATCTTCGGCCTGTTTATGAACAAGGTCGAAATCAAGTATTCCGGTACGCTGAGCAACCTGTTCACGGCCATCTACGAAGTGATCATGAAGATCACGATGTTCATCATCAAGCTCGCCCCGTACGGCGTGTTCGCCATCGTGGCGAATGTGGTGGGCAAACAGGCCGGCGATCCGCAAGCGCTGCTTTCGATGGCCGGGAGCCTGGGTGTATTCGTGCTGGTGGTCTGGGGCGGCCTGCTCATCCAGGGCGGCATCGTCCTGCCGCTGCTCGTGCGCGTGCTCGGAAAGCAGAATCCCTGGCGGCATATCCAGAAGATGTCCACCGGCATCCTGACGGCCTTCTCCACCTGCTCCTCCGGCGCGGCGCTGCCGATCAACATCCGCGATTCGCAGGAGAAATGCGGCATTTCCAACAAGATTGCCAGCTTCGTCCTCCCGCTGGGAAGCACGATCAACATGAACGGAACGGCACTCTATGAATGTGTCGCCGCGATCTTCATCGCCCAGGCCTACGGCATCGACCTTTCGCTGGCCCAGCAGATCATGATCGTCTTCACGGCGCTGCTGGCCGCCATCGGCGCCGCCGGCATCCCGATGGCCGGTATGGTGATGCTCGCCATCGTGCTTTCGGCCGTCGGCCTCCCGCTCGAAGGCATCGGCATGGTGCTGGCCGTCGAACAGATCTGCGACATGCCCCGCACCTGCATCAACTCCTATGGCGACACCTGCGGTGCCGTAATCATCGCCCACAGCGAAGGAGAAGAACTGACCATCTGACCCTGTCTCCGCTGCGGCTAAGCCTGGAGGGAGGCGTTATTCCCCGTAGAGGTACTTGTGCTGGGCGGGCGTCAGGGTGTCAATGGCGCAGCCCCAGTAGGCAAGGAGGCGGCGGGCGACTTCCTGGTCGATCTCGCGGGGGACGTCGTGGGTCATGGCGCCCGGTGTACGCGGCAGGGCGTCAAGGTCGTCCTTGTGCTGGACCAGATAGCGGGCGCTGAGGGCCTGGATGGCGAAGGACATGTCCATGATCTCGGCGGGATGGCCGTCGCCGGCGGCCAGGTTCACGAGGCGGCCTTCGGCGATGACATAGAGTTTATGCCCGTTTTCGAGGCGGTAACCCATGATATTGTTGCGGGCGGGGGCGGTCTCGACAGCCATTTCGCGCAGGGCCGCCACATCGACTTCCACGTCGAAGTGGCCGGCGTTGCAGAGAATGGCGCCGTCTTTCATGGCCAGGAAATGCGCGCGGGTGATGACCCCGGTGCAGCCGGTGACCGTCACGAAGAGGTCACCCACGCGGGCGGCTTCCTTCATCGGCATCACCGTGAAGCCGTCCATCACGGCTTCCATCGCCTTGATGGGATCGACTTCCGTCACCACGACTTTCGCGCCCAGGCCTTTGGCCCGCATGGCCACGCCTTTGCCGCACCAGCCGTATCCGGCCACGACCACCGTCTTGCCGGCCACGATCAGGTTGGTGGTGCGGTTGATGCCGTCCCAGACGCTCTGGCCGGTGCCGTAGCGGTTGTCGAACAGGTGTTTGCAGTCGGCATTGTTGACCAGCATCATCGGGAAGCGGAGCTGCCGGGCCCGGTCCATCGCCAGCAGGCGCAGGATGCCGGTGGTGGTCTCTTCGCAGCCGCCGATGACCCCGGGGATCAGCTGCGGATATTCGCTGTGCATCAGGGCGACCAGGTCGCCGCCGTCGTCGATGATGATGTTGGGGCCGATCTCGAGGACGCGGCGGATGTGCGCTTCATATTCCGAAGGGCTGGCGCCATGCCAGGCGAAGACGTTGAGCCCGTCGTGGACCAGGGCGGCGGCCACGTCATCCTGCGTCGAGAGCGGATTGCTGCCGGTGATGTACATCTGCGCGCCGCCTGCGGCCAGGACCTTGCACAGGTAGGCCGTCTTGGCTTCCAGGTGGACGGAGAGGGCGATGCGGCAGCCGGCGAAAGGCTGCTCGCTGCGGAATTCGGCCTCCAGGCCGCTCAGGAGCGGCATGTGATGGCGCACCCATTCGATCTTGAGCGCGCCGGAGGGCCACAACTCAGGATTGCGGATCTCACGCATGGCTGCAAGCGGTTAGAGCGAATTGTAAGCGATGGAGAAGGTGTCGCCCTGCGAAGGATCGCCGGTAGCGATGCCTTTCCGGAGCCACTTCGAGCGCTGGGCCGAGGTGCCGTGGTTGAAGGCGTCGGGGACGGTGTAGCCGTAGGCCTGCTTCTGCAGGTAGTCGTCGCCGATCTTGGAGGCGACGGCCAGACCCTCGTCGATGTCACCCGGTTCGATGGAACCGAACATCTTGTTGTCGTGGTGGGCCCAGACACCGGCATAGAAGTCTGCCTGGAGTTCGAGGCGGACGCTGATCTGGTTGTATTCCTTGCTATTGGCTTTGTAGCGGGCCATCTGCTGATGGGCCTGGCCCAGCGTGCCGAGCAGGTTCTGCACATGGTGTCCCACCTCGTGGGCAATCACATAGGCGTAGGCGAAATCGCCGTCGGCCCCGATCTGTTTTTTCATCGAGGTAAAGAACGAAAGGTCAAGATAGACGCTCTTGTCGGCGCTGCAGTAGAACGGGCCGGACTGCGAGGTTGCGCCGCCGCAGCCGGACTGCACGGAACCGGAGAAGAGCACCAGGCGCGGGGGCTCGTAGGTCAGGCCGTTGGCCTTGAAGATGGCTGTCCAGACGTCTTCCGTGCCGGCGAGAATCTGTTTGGCGAAGGTGGCCAGTTCCTCTTCTTCCGCCGTGGGGGTGTAACTGCCCGTCGTCTGGGTGCTGCCGCCCAGCACGCCGCCGGCTTCCTGGAGCACCGTCGTGGGATCGCCGCCCAGCAGCCAGATAAGAAGTCCACCAATGATGAGGCCGCCCAGTCCCAGGCCGCCGATCTTGCCGACTGAGGAGCCGCTGCCCCTGCGGTCGTCTACGTTTGTGCTTTCGCGTCTTCCGTCGAGTTTCATGATCGAAAATGATTTGTCAGGCTACAAAGTTAAAAGTTTCTTCGTAATTTTGTAAGGTTTGAATCCCGGAATATGAAACGCTTTTTTACTTTTTTCCTGCTGGCCGCCTTCGCATGCGCACTGACAGCCGGCAGCGCCCAGGCCAAAGTCTATAAACTTTCTTCGCCCGACGGCCGGACATCCGTCGAGGTTGACGTCCAGAAACAGATCACCTGGAGCGTCCGCCACGGCGGGCAGCAGGTCCTGGCCCCTTCGGCCATCTCCCTGACAGCCGCCGGCAATGTCATCGGCTACGACGCCAGGGTCAAGTCGGCCCGGACCGAAAAGATCCGCGGCGCCGTCGCCGCGCCCTTCTGGCGCCAGGCCGTCATCGAAGAGCGCTACAACGAGCTCGAACTGACGCTCCCCGACGGCTGGAGCCTGACTTTCCGCGCCTACGACGGCGAGGGCGTGGCGTACCGCTTTTCCTCGACGTCCCTCAAGAAAGGCGACCGCATCACCGCCGAGCAGGCCGAATTCAATTTCGACCGCGACTACACCGCCTATGTGCCCTACAATCCGGACACCGAGCATCCCTTCGCCACCTCATTTGAAAGCAAATACACCGTAGCCCCGCTGAGTGCCTTCCGCAGCGACGCACTGGCCTTCTCCCCGCTGCTGGTCTGCCTGGACGGCGGCCTGCGCGTGGAAGTGACCGACGCCGACATCGAATCCTATCCCGGCATGTTCCTCAAGAAAGGGAGCCGCAGCCTCTCGCTGGAAGGCAGCTTCGCGCCCGTGCCTGCCGCCACGCGGGAGACGCCGCGCCGCGGACAGGTGGTGGTGGACCGCTACTCCGACGACCTGGCCGTCATCCGGGAAAATGCTTCCAAGAAGGCGCCCCGGCACTTCCCCTGGCGCGTGCTGGCCATTGCGGAAAGCGACGCGGACCTGCCCGTCAACAACCTCGTCTATCTGCTGGCATCGCCCAGCCGCGTGAAAGACATCTCGTGGATCAAGCCCGGTAAGGTGGCCTGGGACTGGTGGAACGACTGGAACATCACCGGCGTGGATTTCGAAGCCGGCATCAACACCCGGACCTATAAGCATTACATCGATTTCGCCGCAGAGAACGGCATCGAATACGTGGTGCTCGACGAAGGCTGGTCGGCGCCGCTCGACATCATGAAGCTCAATCCTGCCATCGACCTGAAGGAACTTGCGGAATACGCCTCCTCGAAGGGCGTGGACCTGGTGCTCTGGGCCGTGAGCTACGTGCTCGACAAAGACCTGGAGAAAGCCTGCAAGACCTATTCGAAGATGGGCATCAAGGGCTTCAAGGTCGATTTCATGAACCGCGACGACCAGGAAGTCACCGAGCAGCTCTACCGCATCGCCGAAGCAGCCGCCCGGCACCAGATGCTGGTCGATTACCACGGGATGTACAAGCCGGCCGGCATGAACCGCACCTGGCCCAACGTGCTCAACTTCGAGGGCGTATGGGGCCTAGAGCAGATGAAATGGACCACCGAGGACATCGTGGAATACGATGTCACCTTCCCCTATATCCGCATGCTCTCCGGCCCGGTGGACTACACGCCCGGCGCCATGCGCAACGCCCTCAAGCGCGAATTCGCGCCCAACAACAGCAATCCCGTGAGCCAGGGAACCCGCGCCCGCCAGGTGGCGGAATATGTGGTCTTCGACGCGCCCTTCGAGATGCTGTGCGACAACCCGAGCGCCTATCGCAAGGAGCAGGAAACCACGGACTTCATCACCGCCATCCCGACCGTATGGGATGAGACGCGCATCCTGCAGGGTACCGTGGGACAGTACATCGTCACGGCCCGGCGCAGCGGCACGCGCTGGTACATCGGCGGCCTGACCGGCTGGGATGCCCGCGACCTGTCGCTCGACCTGAGCGGCCTGGTGAAAGGAAAACACAGCGCCGTCCTTTACCGCGACGGCGTCAATGCCGCGCGCAACGCGACCGACTACAAGATCGAGACGGTCGAAGTACAATCGAAAAAGCCGCTGCCGGTACACATGGCACCGGGCGGCGGCTTTGTGCTGGTCATCGATTGACGCGCCCCGGTCAGCGGATGCTGCTGTTGAGCTCGTCAACCGGCTTGATGAAGCGGGCCAGTTCCTCGTCTGAGAGCTGATAGTTCTGCATTTCGCCGGAGAAATACTGGTCGTACGCGGCCATGTCCACGAAACCGTGACCGGAGAGGTTGAAGAGAATGGTCTTCGCTTCTCCGGTTTCTTTGCACTTGAGCGCTTCCTGGATGGTGGCGGCGATGGCGTGGCAGGATTCCGGTGCGGGGATGATGCCTTCCGTGCGGGCGAAGATCACACCGGCGTTGAACGAATCGAGCTGGTTGATGTCCACGGCTTCCATGTAACCGTCTTTCATCAGTTGCGACATGATCACGCCTGCGCCGTGGTAGCGGAGGCCGCCCGCGTGGATGCTGGCCGGTTTGAAACCGTGGCCGATGGTGTACATCGGGAGCAGCGGCGTGAGGCCGGCTTCATCGCCGAAGTCGTATTCGAATTTGCCGCGGGTGAGTTTCGGGCAGGAGGCCGGTTCAGCCGCGATGAAGCGGGTCTTGCGCTCCCCGCGCATATTGTGGCGCATGAATGGATAGGCGATGCCGCTGAAGTTCGATCCGCCGCCGAAGCAGGCGATCACGATGTCGGGATATTCGCCCGCGATGGCCATCTGCTTCTCGGCCTCCAGGCCGATGATGGACTGGTGCAGGCACACGTGGTTGAGCACCGAGCCGAGGGTGTATCTGCAGTTGGGCGTGGTCACAGCCAGCTCGATGGCTTCCGAGATGGCGCAGCCCAGCGAACCGCGGTCATTGGGATTGATGGTCAGGATATCCTTGCCGGCGCGGGTGGACATCGACGGCGACGGGGTGATGGCGGCGCCGAAAGTCTGCATGATGGAGCGGCGATAAGGCTTCTGCTCGTAGCTCAGCTTGACCATATAGACGGCCAGCTCCAGGCCGAATTTCTTGGCGGCATAGGAAAGGGCGCCACCCCACTGACCGGCACCGGTCTCGGTGGTGATGTTGGTGATTCCCTGGGCTTTGGCATAGTATGCCTGGGCCAGTGCCGAGTTGAGCTTGTGGCTGCCGGCGGGACTCACGCTTTCGTTCTTGAAATAGATGTGGGCCGGGGTGCCGAGGGCCTTCTCCAGATCGTAGGCGCGCACCAGTGGCGTGCAGCGGTACATGGCGTACTGCTCGCGGACCGGTTCGGGGATGGGGATCCATTCGTCGGTCTGGTTGAGTTCCTGCTTCGCACATTCTTCGCAGAAGATCGGGTAGAGGTCTTCGACCTTGAGCGGCTCTTTCGTAGCGGGATTGAGGATCGGGAGGGGTTTGTTGGGCATCACGGCCTGCATGTTGAAGTAGTGGGTCGGGATTTCGCTCTCCGGGAGCAGGAATTTTTTCTGTTTCATGGCGTTTGTGTATTTATTAATGATTTGTTTCAAAAGAAAAAGGCCTGTCGCAAGTTCGACAGGCCTTTTATGGATACAAAAGCTGGCTTCCTTGCGACTAATCGAGTTGCAAGTGCCACCACCAGATGTTGTTCATTCTCTTCATTGCATTGTAAAGTTAAAAAAAAGATTTCACCGTTGTATCGCCGCCTTCGCGAAAAAACGTATCTTTGCGGAAAAGTCCAAATATTCTCCGCGTATGTTCTCAGAATTGCTCTTCGGGACCGGTACGGCCCACATTATATTCATCCTTGCGGCCACGATTGCCCTGGGCACCCTGTTGGGAAAAGTCAAAATCGGCGGCATTACGCTCGGCGTGACCTGGATCCTGTTCGTGGGCATCGCCTTCGGCCATTTCAAGATGGGCATCGATCCGAAAGTGCTGGGCTTCGTCAAAGAATTCGGCCTGATCCTCTTTATCTATTCGGTCGGTATGCAGGTCGGTCCGGGCTTTTTCTCCTCGCTCAAACAGAACGGCCTTAAATTGAATATGGTGTCGATCGGCGTCCTGCTGCTCGGCATCCTGGTCACCTGCCTGATCGCCCTGTTCAGCGGCACCAGCCTGGTGACGCTCACCGGCGTGATGTCCGGCGCCGTGACCAACACTCCGGCCCTGGGTTCCGCCCAGCAGACCTATCTCGACACGGTGGGGACGAGCGAGCCCTCCATCGCTCTGGGCTACGCCGTGGCCTATCCGCTGGGCGTGATCGGCCTGATCCTTTCGCTGATCCTGCTCCGGCGCGTGTTCCGGGTCGATCCGCTCCGGGAAGACGAGCGGCTCCACAAGGAGCACGTCATCGAGACGCACGACCCCGACCGTATTACGGTGGTCGTAACCAATCCCCAGCTCGACGGCAAGAAAGTCTGGGAACTGGCGCGGCTGCTGAACCGCCCGTTCGTGATTTCGCGCGTGATGAAAGAAGGCGAGGCGCCGGAACTGGCCGATGCACAGACCGTCATCAGCCTGGGCGACAAAGTGTTTTTCGTCTCCGACCCGCGCGACAGCGAAGCCGTGGTCACCTTCCTGGGCCGGCAGATCGAGATGCCGCAGGAAGTCTGGGATGAAGAGAGCCGGAACACGGAACTGGTGTCGCGCCGCATCCTGGTCACGCGCAGCAGCATCAACGGCAAGCAACTCGGCTCGCTGCAGCTGCGCAAGAATTTCAAAGTCAATGTCACCCGCGTCAACCGCTCCGGCGTGGACCTGATCGCTTCGCCTTCGCTGGAACTCCTGCTGGGCGACCGCCTCACGGTGGTCGGCGCCGAGAGCGCCATCGGGGAAGTGGCCGGTCTGCTGGGCAATTCGCAGAAACGCCTGCGTGAACCCAACATCATCCCGATGTTCATCGGTATCCTGCTGGGTGTGGTCGTGGGCATGATTCCGTTCCATATCAGCGGCATCCCGCTTCCGGTGAAGCTCGGCCTGGCCGGCGGTCCGCTGATCGTGGCCATCCTGCTGAGCCGTTTCGGCGCCCGTTTCCATCTGGTCACCTATACGACCATCAGCGCCAGCCTGATGCTGCGGGAGATCGGTATTTCCCTCTTCCTGGCGGCGGTCGGCCTTTCGGCGGGACCGGAGTTTGTCAGCACGCTGGCCGGCGGCGGCTATGTGTGGGTGGGCTACGGCGTCCTGATCACGGTGATTCCGATCCTGGTGATGGGCATCCTGGGACGGCTGGTCTTCAAACTCAACTATTTTGCCCTGATGGGGACCCTCGCGGGCAGCATGACCAACCCCATCGCCCTGTCGTTCGTCACCACCGGCTCGCCCAACGACATCCCTGCCGTGAGCTATTCAACGGTCTACCCGCTGACGATGTTCCTGCGCGTGGTCTCCGCCCAAATCCTGATTCTTGCGGCGCTGTAGCGCGGCGTTATAGCCAGCCTAGCTGATAAACAGCAGTTCGCGGTACTTCGGGAGGGGCCAGAGGCGGTTGTCCACCAGTTCCTCGAGTTTGTCGATGGGACGGCGGAGTTCTTCGATCTGGGAAGCGATGTCATGGTAGGCCATGGCACGTTCGTATTCATCCTCAATGGCATTGGCCCGTTTGCGGGCCTGGCGCATCGCCTCGGCGCGCTCGCTGATCTCCTGGATGTAGCCGCCGACGCGCCGGACGAGGTCGAGCTCCGTCTGGCAGCCGTCGAAGCCGCCCATCACCTGCTGGTGCAGCGCCACGTCCTGAAGCAGCCGGGTCTTGAACTCCAGGGCGGCGGGAATGATGTGGTTGATGGCCATCCGCACCATCACGCGGCTCTCGATCTGGACTTTCTTGATATAGATATCCCATTTGACCTCATTGCGGGCGGCCAGCTCTTTTTCGGTATAGACGCCGGTCCGGGTGAACATCGCCACCGATTCGGGCGTGGTAAAGGCCTTGAACATCTTCGGCACGCAGGTCTCCACGTCGAGTCCGCGGCGCACGGCTTCCTGCTGCCACTCCTCCGAATAGCCGTTCCCGTCGAAGCAGACCACGTCGATAATCTTGGCAATGATGGGTTTGAGCGTATCCATCACGGCCACCGGCAGGGTCTTCCCGGCAGCCAGCGCTGCATCCAGATCTTTCTTGAAATCGAGCAGTTGCTCGGCTACGGCGGCGTTGAGCGTGGCCAGGGCGCCGGCACAGTTGGCGGACGAACCGACGGCCCGGAACTCGAAGCGGTTGCCGGTGAAGGCGAAAGGCGAGGTGCGGTTGCGGTCGGTGTTGTCCACGAAGATTTCGGGAATCTCGATCAGGCCCACGCTGCGTTCCTTCTTGCCGGCGATCTGGATCGGAGTGTCGGAAGGTACTTCGAGAATCTTGCGCAGCACAGCGGTCATGGTCCGGCCCAGGAAGGCGGAGATGATGGCCGGCGGCGCTTCGTGCCCGCCCAGGCGGTGGGCGTTCGTGGCGCTGGCGATGGTGGCCTTCAACACGTCGTTGTGCCGTTGGACAGCCATCAGCACATTGACGAAGAAACTGAGGAACAACAGGTTGCCGGATGCGTCGCGGCCCGGGGCCATCAGCGGCCGGCCGGTATCGGTTCCCAGCGACCAGTTGCAGTGCTTGCCCGAACCGTTCACCCCGGCGAAGGGTTTCTCGTGGAGCAGCACCACGAAGCCGTGTTTGCGGGCGATGCTGTTCATCAGGTTCATCACCAGCTGGTTCTGGTCGTTCGACAGATTGGCGTCCCCGTAGATGGGCGCCATCTCGAACTGGTTGGGCGCCACTTCGTTGTGCCGGGTCTTGAGCGGAATGCCCAGGCGCAGGCCTTCCACCTCCAGCTCCCGCATGAACGCGGCCACGCGCGAAGGGATGGCGCCGAAATAGTGATCGCCAAGCTGCTGGTTCTTGGAAGACATGTGGCCCATCAGCGTCCGGCCGGTGATCATCAGGTCGGGCCGTGCGGCATAGAGGTCTTCGTCCACGAGGAAATACTCCTGCTCCCAACCGAGATAACACCGGACCTTGTTCACAGCCGGATCGAAGAGCCGGCAGATGGGAAGCGCGGCATCGGTAACCGCCTTGATGGAACGCTTGAGCGGGGTCTTGTAGTCAAGCGCCTCTCCGGTGTAGGCGATGAAGACGGTCGGGATGCAGAGCGTATCTTCCTGGATGAAGACGGGCGAGGTGGGATCCCAGGCCGTGTAGCCGCGGGCCTCGAAGGTGGCACGGATGCCGCCGTTGGGGAACGACGAGGCATCCGGTTCCTGTTGGGCGAGCGAACGGCCGTCGAAGGTCTCGATGACGCCGCCCTTCCCGTCGAGGTCGATGAGCGAGTCGTGCTTTTCGGCGGTGCCTTCGGTAAGCGGCTGGAACCAGTGGGTGACGTGGGTTACGTGGTGTTCCAGCGCCCATTCCTTCATTCCGCGGGCGACGCCGTCAGCCGTTGCCCGGTCGAGCGGATGTCCTTTGTCGATGCATTCCAGCAGGGCCTGGAGCGTGTCGGAATCCAGATACTTCCGCATCTGGGCGCGGTCGAAGACCTGTTCTCCGAAATATTCAGACGCTTTCCGTGAAGGGATTTCAACGGCCGGAGCCTTCTTCCGGAAGGACTCCCTGACCAGTTCAAAACGGTCGGTACTCATGTCTGTCAGATTTGAAGGCGTAAAGTTAATGAAGTTTCGCTAGAACCGTACGACCCTGCCCGCTTTTTTCCGCTGCAACGGACGCAGCTGAACATCAGCCATTTATAACAACTGATCCCCCTCGTTTTGAGGGGGATCAGATTGCGTAATCAGCTGACAATCAGCTGCGTCCGCTGCAGCGCAACTTAGCAGTTCTCCAGCGTGGCGATGTGGCGGCTGGCCTGGCCGATGGCTTCGCGGACGAAGTACTGGCAGGAGCTCAGGAAGCGGGCGTCGCGCTGGCTGTCGAGCAGCAGGAGGTAGCCCATCACGATGGCGGCAAGCACTTCGGTCAGCGCACGGGTGGCATGCTCGAAGCGTTCACTCGTCGTGCCTTCGGTGGCTGCCAGCTCGTAGAAGCGGCGGTAACCGTCGGTTGCCTTGCGCAGGACATCGAGGCAGCGCTGCAGCTCGGCGGCCGGAGCGGCTTTCTCGCCGAGTCCGGCGGCAAGCCCTTCGGCCACGCGGGCGTCGTAGCTCTCGATCTGCTTGAGATAAGCGCCGGAGGCGATACCCTTCATGGCGGCCACTACCTGGAGCTGGCTCGTTCCCTCGTAGATCGACAGGATACGGGCGTCGCGGTACAGGCGTTCGCAGGCGTATTCCTTCATGAAGCCGCTGCCGCCGTGAACCTGGATGCAGTCGTAGGCGTTGCGGTTGGCAAACTCGCTGGCGCTGAGTTTGACCAGCGGGGTGAGGATGTCGGCCACGCGGGAAGCGGCACGCGAAGAAGCGGCCAGATCGACGTAGCGGGCGGTCTCATACATCAGGCTGCGGGCGCCGTCGGTGCGGGCACGCATCCGGGCGAGCAGATCCTGCACGGCCACGAACTGGTTGATCGGATGGCCGAACTGTTCGCGGGAGGCGGCATAGGCCTCCGCTTCGCGGCAGGCGGCTTCGCACAGGCCGATGGACTGGGCGCCGACACCCAGGCGGGCGCCATTCATAAGCGACATCACATATTTGATCAGGCCCAGGCGGCGTTCGCCCACGATCTGCGCCGGGGCGTTGGTGAACTGCAGTTCAGCGGTCGGCGAGCCTTTGATACCCATCTTGTTCTCGATGCGGCGCACGGTCATGCCGCCGTCGGCGCGGTCGAAGACGAAATACGACAGGCCGCGGCCGTCGGTCGAACCTTCCTCACTGCGGGCCAGGACCAGGTGCAGGTCGGCGTCGCCGTTGGTGATGAAGCGCTTCACGCCATTGAGGCGCCAGCACTTGGCCGCCTCGTCCCAGGTCGCCTTCAGGCGCACGGACTGCAGGTCGCTGCCGGCGTCCGGCTCGGTGAGGTCCATCGAGCAGGTCGCACCCTGGCAGATGCGGGGCAGGTACTTTTCTTTCAGGGCCTCGTCGGCGAATTCCTGGATGGTATCGGCGCAGTCGGTCAGGCCCCAGATGGTGGCAAAGCCCACATCGGCGCGGGCGATGATCTCGGCCATCATCACCACCACGGCACGCGGCAGGTTGAGACCGTTGTACTTGCGCTCCAGCGACACGCCGTAGAGTCCGGCCTGGATGAGGGCATCCAGGTTGCGGCGGGTACCGGGTGCATACTGCACGCGGCCGTCGGCCAGGGTCGGACCCACGTGATCGACTTCCTCGGCGTTGGGCGCAATCACCTCGCCGGCAATCTCACCCGCCAGGTTCATCACCATGTCGTACTGGTCCACCGCCTCCTGGGCGGAAGCGGGCGCTTCGGGATGCTTTCCAGCTTCGGCGAAATCTTTTTCCTTGACAGCTACCACTTTCTCCATCTCCGGATGGTGGAGATAGAAGGAAAGGCTTTCGTTATCGGTATAGAAATTCATAACTACTTCAGATTATTTTTGTAACAAGCCATAAACTGGGGAATGACCGTCATCACGTCGCCGATGATGGTGTAGTCGGCGATGGCGTTGATCGGTGCATCCGGATCGGTGTTGATGCTGATGATCTTGGCGCTCTGGTCCATACCGGCTCGGTGCTGGACGGCGCCGCTGATACCGCAGGCGATGTAGAGTTTCGGGCGGACCGTCACGCCGGTCTGGCCGATCTGGCGCTCGCCTTCGCAGAAACCGGCGTCCACGGCAGCGCGGGTCGCGCCGACGCTGGCTCCGATCAGGTGGGCGAACTTGTGCAGAAGCTGGAAGTTCTCCTTGCTGCCCATGCCGTAGCCGCCGGCCACGATGATCTGGGCGCCCTTGATGTCGATCTTCTGCTCTTCGATCTCGCGGCTCAGGATCTGGACTGCCTTGTCGGCGGCGCACAGCGAAGCCTCAACGGCTACGGGGATGATGGTTCCCTTGTAGGCAGGGTCGAAAACCGCTTTCTTCATCACGCCCTCGCGGACCGTCGCCATCTGCGGACGGGTCTCGGGGCAGACGATGGTGGCGATGATGTTGCCGCCGAAAGCGGGACGGATCTGATAGAGGATGTTCTCATAGGTCTTTCCGCTCTTGACATCCTCGTGCGAGCCGATCTCCAGCTGCGTGCAGTCGGCCGTCAGGCCGCAGCGCAGGAACGAGGCGATGCGCGGCGCCAGGTCGCGGCCGACGCTCGAGGCGCCGAAGAGCACGATCTGGGGCTGTTCGCGCTGAATGAGTTTCGACAATACGTCGAAATGCGGCAGGGTACGATAGGGCGCCAGCCGGGGATCGTCGGCCACGAACACATCGTCCACGCCATAGGGATAGAGCGACTCGGCCGCGGCTTTGACGTCGCTGCCCAGCACGGCGGCCTGCAGGCGGCAGCCCAGCCGGCTGGCCAGCTGGCGGCCTTTGGTGCAAAGCTCCAGTGCGATGTCGGCAATCTGGTTCTTCTCCGACAGTTCGCAATATACTAATACGTTGTTCATTCGATTCAATGATTATTTCCTACAAAATATGCTCCTTGATCAGCGTGGCGGAGAGCTCGTTCAAAGCGGCTTCCGTGGGTTCGAGCACCACGGACTCCTTGTGCGCCAGCACGACGCTCTCGATCTTCTTGACCTTGGTCGGGGAACCTTTGAGGCCCAGCCGGTCCATGTCGGCGTCGATGCTGTCGGCACCCATCATGCGGACTTCTTCCTTCGCCAGGCGGATCATCCGGTGGGCATTGGGGAAGCGGCAGTCGTCGGCGGCCGAAGTCACGGTCACCAGCACCGGCATCGAAGCCTTGACGCATTCCGTGCCGCGTTCCAGCCGGCGGCGGATACTGATCGACGTGGCATCCACGGCGAGCAGTTCCTCGGCATAGGTAACCTGGGGAATATCCAGTTTCTCAGCCACCTGCGGGCCGACCTGGGCTGTATCGCCGTCGATGGCCTGGCGGCCGCCGAAGATCAGGTCCACATGCCCGACCTGGCGGATGGCCTGCGAGAGGGCATACGAGGTAGCCAGCGTATCGGCCCCCGCGAAGCGGGCGTCGCTCAGCACGAAACCGTCGTCGGCGCCGCGGTTGCGGGCATCCTTGATGATTTCAGCGGCACGCGGCGGCCCCATCGTCACCACGGTGACGGTGGAACCCGGCACCTGGTCCTTGACTTGCAGGGCCATTTCAAGGGCTTTGAGGTCTTCCGGATTGAAGACGGTCGGCAGGGCGGCCCGGTTGACGGTGCCGTCTGCATTCATGGCATCGGCCCCGACATTGTGCGTGTCGGGAACCTGTTTGGCCAAAACTACTATTTTGAGTGACATGATGTGATGTTTGTTCTGTTAGTTGATAGCTAAGCCGCCGTCGCAGCTGATGACCTGTCCGGTCACATAGCCGGCCAGGTCGCTGGCCAGGAAGAGCGAGACGTGGGCTACGTCGGTGTCGAGACCGCCGCGGTGCAGCGGAATCTGCTTCATCCAGTCTTTGCGGACGTCTTCGGGCAACTGCTGGGTCATCGGGGTCTCGATGAAGCCGGGCGCCACGGCGTTGCAGCGGATGCCGCGCGAGCCAAGTTCCTTGGCGATGGAGCGCGTGAACCCGATGATGCCGGCTTTCGAAGCCGCATAGTTGCACTGGCCGGCATTGCCGTTGAGTCCGACGATGGAGCTGATGTTGATGATCGAGCCGCTGCGCTGGCGCATCATCATCGGGGCGAAGGCCTTGGTGTAATTGAAAACGGAGCGGAGGTTGACGTCCATGACCAGGTTCCAGTCCTCGACGCTCATGCGGAGGATCAGCTGGTCGCGGGTGATACCGGCGTTGTTGACCAGGATGTCGAGGCGGCCGTAATTGTCAGCCACCCACGCGGCCACTTCCTGGGCCTGGGCGAAATCCGATGCGTTGGAAGCCACGAAATCAGCCCGCACGCCCTTGGCGCGGAGCTCGGCCACCAGCGCGTCGCTCTGCTCGTTCTGTTTGAGATCCGTGAAAATGATATTGGCGCCCTCTTCGGCGAAGAGGAGGGCGTGGCTGCGCCCGATCCCGCGCGAAGCGCCGGTGATCAGTGCGGTTTTGTTTTCAAGTAATTTCATCTTATTCAGGTTTGTCGGCCAGCATGAAGATCAGGCTGCCCTTGGCACAAAGTTTTCCGTCCACGCGGGCCTCCGCATCGATGAAGAAGGTCAGGCCGCGGCGGTTGGTAATATGGGAAGTCACGGTGATCAGGTCGCCGGGGCGCACCTGGTTCTTGAAACGCACATTGTCGAGCCCGGCATAGAAGGTCAGGCGGCCCGGCAGCTCTTCCAGCAGCAGGGCGCAGGTGCACTGGCCCATGATCTCGCACAGGACCACACCCGGAACCACGGGATAGCCCGGAAAATGTCCCTGCAGGAAAAATTCGTCACCGCGCACCTTGTAGTGGCCGGTGCAGATTTCACCTTCCAGCGCCACATCATCGACGAGCAGCATGGGCTCGCGGTGCGGCAGATAGTTCTTGAGTTCTTCTCTTGTCAAACTTCTATCCATAGTATCCTATATTATTATATCTTGCGAAGGGCCACGCAGGCATTCTGCCCGCCGAAGCCGAAGGAATTGCTGATGGTCAGGCCGGCGGCGAAGTCGCGGGCCGTGTGCGGCGTATAGTCGAGGTCGCAGTCCGGATCCGGGCTGTCAAGATGGATGGTCGGGGCAACCTTGCCGTCCTGCAGCGTCTTGGCGCAGATGACCAGCTCGACGGCGCCGGTGGCACCCAGCATGTGGCCCATCATCGACTTGGTGCTGCTGATGACGGCCTTGCGTGCGGCGGTCTCGCCCAGCGCCTGCTTGATGGCCAGGGTCTCGGCCTTGTCGTTGAGCGGCGTGCCGGTGCCGTGGGCGTTGATGTAAAGCGCCTCGCCGTCCTTGTAGCCGGCTTCTTCGAGGGCCCACTTGATGCAGTTGGTGGCACTCTTGGCATCGGCGCGCGGCGCGGTATAGTGATAGGCGTCGCAGCTGTTGCCGTAGCCGCAGACTTCGGCGTAGATGTGCGCACCGCGGCGGCGGGCGATCTCATAGTCTTCCAGGATCATGATACCGGAACCTTCGCCGATGACGAAGCCCTTGCGGCGGCTGTCGAACGGCAGCGAGGCCGCATTGGGATCCTCGACCGTCGTCAGGGCCTTGCTGTTGGCAAAGCCGGCGATGGCGATCGGGCAGAGGGCGGCTTCGGCGCCGCCGGTGATCATGGCGTCGGCGCGGCCTTCGCGGATCATGCGGTATGCCTCACCGATGGAGTGGGTTCCGGTCGCGCAGGCCGTCACCACGGGGAGGTTCGGGCCTTCGGCGTGGAAAAGGATGGCCACGTTGCCCGATGCGATATTGGCGATCATCTCGGGGATGAAGAGCGGCGACACGCCGCGGGCACCGTTTTCCAGCAGCGAACTGTGTTCTTTGCAGAAGGTCTGGATACCGCCCACACCCGAGCCGATGGCACAGCCCAGGCGGCTGGCGTCCACATCCTTGCCCACTTCCAGGCCGCTGTCACGCATGGCCTGCGTGGCGGCCGCGAGCGCATAGAGCGCATAACGGTCGTTGTGGCGGATCATCGCCCGGTCGAGACCGTATTCTTCCGGCCGGAAATCCTTGACTTCCGCACCGACGTGAACCGGCAGGTCGGTCGTATCGATCGACTGGATGGTGTCGATCGCACAGCGGCCTTCCAGCAGGCCGGACCACATGGCATCCACGCTGTTGCCCAGCGGGGAGATGCAGCCCAGTCCGGTGATAACTACTCGTTTCATATCTGTTTCTATCCGTTTATATCCGTTTAAAATCGTTTAGTAATTGATCTGCGACCATTTCAGGATCGCCGCGCCCGTTACGAAGCCGCCGCCGAACGCGCTCAGCAGCAGCGTGGCGCCGTCTTTCAACTGGCCGGTGCGCGAAAGCTCGTCGATCAGGATGCCGATGCTCGCCGACGAGGTGTTGCCGTAGTTCTGCATGTTGGTCGGGAATTTCTCCCGGGGCTGCTCCAGGTGCTGACGGATCGATTCGATGATCCGGAAATTGGCCTGATGCAGCAGGTACAGATCGATGTCGTGCCCCGACATATTGTTCTTCTCCAAGATCTTGTCGATGTCATCGATGCACGAGGTCACGGCCAGGCGGAACACCTCGCGGCCGTTCATCACCAGCGGCTCGGTCTTCTCGTCCAGCCGGTCATACGGGGTCTCTTCCAGCGAACGCTTGTAATAGAGGACCTCGGTGTGGGTGTCGGCCGTCAGGAGGAAATCCTTGAATCCTTCCCCTTCGGTGACCACCAGCGCGGCGGCGCCGTCGCCGAAAAGGACCGACGTCTCCCGTTCGTGCCAGTTGCAGAAGCGCGAGGGCTCCTCGGCGGCGACGATCAGGATGTTCTTCGCCCGGCCCGTCTTGAGGAACGAATCGGCGATATCCAGCGAATAGACCAGTCCGGCGCAGGCACCGTTCAGGTCGAACGTCGGGCAGCAGAGTCCCAGCGGGGCGAGCAGGATGCTGCCCAGCGACGGGGATACATAGCTGTTGGCTACGTTGGAACAAATCAGATAATCTATATCTTCAGGCTGGACCCCCGACGAGGCGATGGCGGCATTCGCAGCCTTGAGCGCCAGATCGGTGAGGGTCTCCGTACTCAAAAGATGACGGGTGCGGATCCCGGTGCGGGAAGTGATCCAACTGTCGCTCGTATCGAGAAATCCGGCGAGCATGTCGTTGGTCACAACTTTTTCGGGAAGCGCACTGCCAGTACCTGTTATTTTCATAAAAATTCTTATTTTTGCAAAAACCAATTGCGCATTGAACACACCTAAATATCTGTTGCAGAAGAAGTTCATCTGGGGATCAGCCGCGTTTGCGACTGTATTTTCCTTCTTTTTCCTGCTGATCTACCACCCCTTTTCCGAGACGGCCTGGCTGGGCCTGGACCCGGAAAAAACCCTTGTGCCAACGCTCCTTTTCTACGTGGTCGGCCTTTTCATCCTGCTGGTGAGCAAAATGCTGATGCAACTCTACCAGCTCCGTCATACCTTGACGGTGGGTCGCTATATTCTGTGGATTTTCGGCGAATTTATCCTGATCGCCGTGGCCTACCTGCTGTTTACGACCCAGTTCATCCAGCCGGACATTCCCCTTTCCCCGAGGCTGTTGCTGCGGACATCGTACTGCGTGGCCGTCATTCTGGCCATTCCGTACGCAATCTTCAGCCTGATTGCCGCAAACCGGTCCAAAGCGGAAGAAATCGCCGCCTTGAAACTGAGCCAGACTCCGGGAGAGCCTGATGCGGCAGCCGACCGGGTCATCCCCTTCTACGATTACAGCGGTGTCCTGCGGCTTTCACTCTCCGTGGACAACATCTACTACATCGCTTCCCAGGACAACTATGTGGAAATCCGCTATGTGCACGACGGCAAACTGTGCAATTACCTGATGCGCTGCCGAACCACCCGCCTCGAAAAGCAGTTGGAGGGCACACCGCTGATCCGCTGCCACCGTTCCTATATTGTAAATATGGAGAATGTGGCCATCTTCAAGCGGGAAGGAGCCCGGGCTTTCCTGGTGCTCTCGCATCCGGATGCGAAGAAGATTCCGGTTTCCAAGAGTTACTACAAGGCGATCTCGGAACAACTGGGCCGGATCGCCTCGTAGATTGCTCTATTGTCCGGCGGAAGGGAAAAGTCCTCTTGCGGATTTAGACGCGGGCGGAGATATAGTCAACGGCGTCGTTGACGGTCTTGATGCCCATGGCGTCCTCGTCGGAGATCTTCAGGCCAAACTCCTTCTCGAAGTCCATGATCAGTTCGACGGTGTCGAGCGAGTCGGCGCCGAGGTCCATCGTAAAGCTGGCCGCGGGCGTGACTTCTTCTTTCGGGAGACCGAGTTTGTTGGAGATGATGTTGATGACTTTCTCTTCGATAACAGTTTTTTCCATTTTTTCAGATTTTAATAATTATCGCGGCAAAGGTAAGCACCCTTTCCACTGCTTGTACCCGGCGGAAAGCCGTTTGTGGCGAAAACAGGCCTTTTTGGGGCGAAATGCGGCGCTTTGTGGCGAAAATCAGCCATATTTTTCTTACATTTGTTGCATAGAAAACGAAAAAAGCAATGAAACGTCTCCTGGTTTTCGCCCTCTGCACCCTGCTTGCCTTCGCGTGCACGGCCCCCGAAAAGAAGCAGAATCCCCAGCCGCAGCAAGAGCCCGAACGGGTCGATGAAAACGGTCTGGCCCTGGCTTCCCTCTCCGTCATCAACATGCGCGAGGATCCGGATTATGCCGCCGAACTCGGCACACAGGCCCTGATGGGAACCCCCGTCAAGGTACACTATCACGACAACGGCTACTGGGTGAACATCGAGACCCCCGATGGCTACAAGGCCTGGGTCAACGAGTTGGCCATCGTCCCCATCGACCAGGCCGGACTCGACGCCTGGAAAGCGGCCGGAAAAGCGATTGTCACCAGCTACTATTCCTTCTTCCTCGACGCACCGCGTCCCGGCGCCGGACACGTGAGCGACGCGGTCTGGGGCGACATCGTGGAAGTCCTCGGCAAGCACGGCAATTATACCAAGGTAAAACTGCCCGCCGGCAAGGTGTGCTTTATCCCGAGCGCCGACGTGACGGACCTCCGCAAATGGGTGGACAGCCGCGACGCCGTCATCCCCGCCGACGCGACCCAGATGCAGCTTGACCGCGCCCGCGCCCGCGTCCTGGAGACCGCCAAAAAGTTCCTCGGCGTCCCCTACCTCTGGGCCGGCACCTCCATCAAAGGCGTGGACTGCAGCGGCTTCTCCAAGAGCGTCTATTTCCTCAACGGCTATATGCTCCTGCGCAACGCCTCCCAGCAGTACAAGACCGGCGAACCCGTGGACGTGTCGCAGGGACTGGACAATCTCCAGCCTGCCGACCTGGTGTTCTTCGGCCGCGAAGCCACCGAAGACAAGCCGGAGCGCATCTCCCATGTGGCCATCTACCTGGGCGACGGCAAGATCATCCATTCCTCGCAGCTGGTGCGCATCAACTCGCTGATCGAGGGCCAGCCCGACTACTACGCGCGCAAACCCATCCGGGCCTGCCGCATCATCGGCAACCAGGACTGCGGCAAAGGCGTGGTCTCGATTGCAAACAGTGGTGTATATTTCAACAAATAATATTATGAGTGACCGCAGAACATTCCTCAAGACGGCGGGCCTGCTGACCGCAGGCGCGGCGCTTTGGCACCCCTCGCAGCTGTTCGCACGCAACGGGGCCGCCAAGAAGAAATCGGGCAGCAAGAAGCTGGAACTGGCCTGGGAAGACTTCCAGGGCATCATGAAGTTCACCTTCACCATCTCCGGCAGCTCCCGCACCACCACCCCCATCGTCATCACCCGCCTGACCTGGGACGGCTACGAAGGCTACGGCGAAGCCGCCATGCCGCCGTATCTGGGCGAAACGCAGGCTTCCTGCCACGAATTCTACAAGAAAGTCGTGGACAACGTCCTCCCGAAATTCGACAACCCGTTCCAGATCGAGGACATCATGACGGCCGTCGATAAGCTCACGACCAACAACACCGCCGCCAAAGCCTCCATCGACATCGCGCTGCACGACCTGGTGGGCAACATCTTCGGCCAGCCCTGGTGGAAGATCTGGGGCTTCAACCCGAAAGAGACGCCCTACACCTGCTACACCATCGGCTACGACGCCTCCGACGAGATGGTCAACACCAAGATCACCGAAGCCTCCTGGAACAAGATCATCAAGGTCAAGCTCGGCATGAGCGAAGCCGAAGACAAACGGATGATCAACCTCATCCGCGCCCGCGACCAGCGCCCCATCGTGATCGACGCCAACCAGGGCTGGAAAGACAAATACTACGCCCTCGACATGATCCACTGGCTGGCCGAGCGCGGCGTCGAGATGATCGAGCAGCCCATGAGCAAGCTCATGCTCGACGAGACCGCCTGGATCACCGAGCGCAGCCCGCTGCCCGTGATGGCCGACGAAAGCTGCCAGCGCATCTACGACATCCCGAAACTCAAAGGCGCCTTCCACGGCATCAACATCAAGCTGATGAAGTGCACCGGCCTTTGGGAAGCCCGCCAGATGATCACCATGGCCGAGCAGAACCACATGAAACTCATGGTGGGCTGCATGACCGAGACCTCCGTGGCCATCTCCGCCGCCGCGCAGATCTCCCCGAAGGTCATCTGGGCCGACCTCGACGGCAACTACCTGCTGGGCAACGACTGCTTCGACGGCATGAAACTCGTGGACGGCCGCATCACCCTCGAAGACAAACCCGGCCTCGGCCTGACCAAGAAGCCGGGAATCATCTCGATCTGATGAGCATCTCAAAAAACAACAAGAATATCTCTTTTGACCACACCTGGGGCGGACCGCTCCAGGTGTGTGGCAAAGGGATGATCTCTGCGAAAGACCTGGAGGTCGATCACGACGGCGGAAAAGGCCGCCACTGGATCGACGACTACCGGAGCGTCGAATTCAGCAAAGGCATCACCGAGGTAGGTCCCGGCTTCCTGGAAGCGTTCCCGCAGTTGGATTCCATCGTCATCCACTATACGGTCAAATCCATTGCCGTCAGCCCGGAACTGGCCGCGACGCTGCGCAAACGGAAGGTGCTCGTGCGCGGCTGGTACGACAGCTACGGCGAGCGGTTTGCCCGGGAACATGGCCTGGAATTCCGCCACGCCGACATCGTGGTGGGCTGGGCCCACGACGAAGAACACGATACCCGCACCCGGCTGGAAATCCGCTTCAACGGGCAGGGAAAACCCTACCGCTTCTACGACGACATCTGCACCGGCTGGGCCGCAAGCAACAACGGCGGCGGCACCTACGAACGCGAACTCGACGAAAACTTCTACGAAGGCGAAACCCTCGAAACCTTCGCCGAATGGTTCACCCGCTTCCGCGACGACATCCTCCGCAACGAAGACCTCGCCTACTATTTCAAGACTGCACAGAAAAGATGAGCCATAGCGGCGAGGCGCCGGCCACTTCAGGGCCGGTCAGCGTCGGTCAGGGCCGGTCAGGGCCGGAGCGGGAGCAAAAGCCCGGGCTTTTGCTCCCGGGGCGACTCGGCAGCTCCGTCCGGGAGCGTTTCGCCAGGGTTTTGCTCCCGGAACGTCCCGGTAGCTCTGCCCGGGAAAATAACGTCAGAATCGGTGCCGCAGGCCTGCCACGACACAGATAGCTGCGCAATGTCATCTGTGTTGCGACGGCAAAAACCCGGTTTCGGGCCGAGATCGGTTCGCGACACAGACGAGAAGAGCGAACCGTCTGTGTCGTGGCAGCGCAGACGGCTTAAACGGAGTTAGCAGGCCGAGCCCGACGCCTTCCCAGCGGACACACGATCGGCATCATTGGTGAGGCTGTGAATGATATCTGGGAAAAATTGTTATCTTTGCACCTGTATTTCAAAACACAAAGAAGAATTATGAATCTCCGTGACATCAAGAAGGATATCGAATTCCTGATCGGCGACTTCGTGGAAGATTGCCTTATGTTCGCCATGTTGCATCCCGAAAAAGACCTGGGACAGGTGGAAGGTCTGATCAATGAAGCCAGCGACCTGGCCGACAGCCTTATCGACAAGGTGAACCATCCGGCCAAGGATGTGAAGGCCCGCGCCTATTACAACCGCGTCGGCGCCGAACTGCTCACGAGCCTCGACCAGCTCTGCGAGAAACTGAGCGCCCTTGCAAAATAATTGTGAAATAAAAAGTTGCAGAGTTAAAAATAATCCTTACCTTTGCAGCCCTTAAAAACAATTTTTTGCATTATGTCAGAGTATTTGAACGCAGACAAGAAGCAAGAGATTTTCGGCAAATACGGAAAGTCTAATGTTGACACCGGCTCGCCTGAGAGTCAGGTTGCTTTGTTTTCCTACCGTATCGCTCATCTGACCGAGCACCTCAAGAGCAACAAGAAGGACCACAACACCCAGCGTGCCCTTCTCCGCCTCGTGGGTAAGCGCCGTCAGCTCCTCGACTACCTGAAAGAGAAGGATATTGAGAGATACCGCGAGATCGTGAAGGCCCTCGGCCTCCGCAAATAATCTCCAGGGAACGAATCAAGGCCGCCGGGAACCAGCGGCCTTTTTTGTATGAAGACACACTAAGGTTAATATATGAACGTTATCAAGAAAATCATTGAATTGTCCGACGGTCGGACAATCGAAATCGAGACCGGCAAGCTTGCCAAGCAGGCCGACGGCTCGGCGGTCGTGAAGATGGGCGGCACGATGCTGCTGGCGACCGTAACCGCTGCAACAGAAGTCAAGGAAGGAACGGATTTCCTTCCGCTCCAGGTCGATTACCGGGAGAAATATTACGCCGCGGGCCGCTTCCCCGGCGGATTCCTCAAGAGAGAGAGCCGTCCCGACGACTACGAGATCCTGATCTCCCGTCTGGTGGACCGCCCCATCCGTCCGCTCTGGCCCGACGATTTCCATCTGGAAGTATTCGTCAACGTGATGCTGATTTCAGCTGAAAAAGATATCCAGCCCGACGCACTGGCCGGCCTGGCCGCCTCCGCCGCACTGGCTACGAGCGACCTGCCGTTCCAGGGCCCGATCTCCGAAGTGCGCGTCTGCCGCATCGACGGGAAGTTCGTCATCAACCCGACCTTCTCCGAAATGGAGCGCGCCGACCTCGAACTGATGGTCGCCGCCACCGAGGAGAACATCATGATGGTCGAGGGCGAGATGAAGGAAGTCTCCGAGCACGACATGCTCGAGGCCATCAAGTTCGCTCACGAAGAGATCAAGAAGCACTGCCGCATCCAGAAAGAACTGATGCACGAACTGGGCACCGACGTCAACAAGCGCGACTACCCGCACGACGTCGAGGACGAAGAGCTCAAGAAAGCCGTCCGTGAGGCCTGCTACAACCGCTGCTACGAGACCGCGAAGGCCGCCCTGCCCAAGCACGAGCGCGCCGCCGCCTTCGACGCCGTCAAAGCCGACTTCCTGGCCACCATTCCGGAAGAAGAGCTGGAAGAGAAGACCCCGCTCGTGGAGCGCTACTACCACGACGTGGAGAAGGAAGCCATGCGCAACCTCGTCCTGGACGAAGGCCGCCGCCTCGACGGCCGCGCCACCGACGAAGTGCGTCCCATCTGGTGCGAGGTGGACTACCTGCCCTGCGCCCACGGCAGCGCCATCTTCACGCGCGGCGAAACCCAGTCGCTCGCATCCGTGACCCTGGGCACCAAACTCGACATGAAGGAGCAGGACGAAGTCCTCATCCAGGGCGACCAGCAGTTCGTGCTCCACTACAATTTCCCGCCGTTCGCCACGGGTGAAGCCAAGCCGCAGCGCGCCACGGGCCGCCGCGAAATCGGCCACGGCAACCTGGCCATGCGCGCCCTGAAGGCCGTCATGCCGCTTGCCCCGGAGAACCCCTACGCCGTGCGCGTGGTCTCCGATATCCTCGAATCAAACGGTTCGTCTTCCATGGCTTCGGTCTGCGGCGGCTGCCTCGCCCTGATGGATGCCGGCGTGAAGATCAAGAAACCGGTGGCCGGTGTGGCCATGGGCCTGATCACCGACGCCGAGCGCCCGAACGACCGCTACGCCATCCTGACCGATATCCTCGGTGACGAGGACCACCTCGGCGACATGGACTTCAAGGTGACCGGTACGGCTGATGGCATCACCGCCACCCAGATGGACATCAAGGTGGACGGCCTGAGCTACGACGTGCTGGAGAAAGCCCTCGAACAGGCCCGCCGCGGCCGGATGCACATCATGGGCGAGATGCTCAAGGTGATCCCCGAACCGCGTGCCGACTACAAGCCGTTCGTGCCGCGCATCGTCCAGCTCCGCATCGCTGCCGAATTCATCGGCGCGGTCATCGGCAAGGGCGGCGAGACCATCCAGAAGATCCAGAAAGAGACCGGTACGGTCATCAACATCGACGAAGAGCCGATTCCGGGCACCAACCTCACCGAGGGTGTCGTGGACATCGCTTCCGACAACGCCGACAACATGCAGAAGGCCCTCGACTGGATCAAGGGTATCTGCGCAGTCCCCGAAGTGGGCAAGGTCTATCACGGCAAGGTGGTTTCCATCCTCGAGTTCGGCGCGTTCATCGAGATCATGCCGGGCAAGGAAGGCCTGCTGCACGTCTCCGAGATTGCCTGGAACAAGACCGAGAAGGTCGAGGATGTCCTGGCCGTCGGCGACGAGGTCGATGTCAAGCTCCTCGAATACGACCCGAAGGCCGGCAAGATGCGCCTCTCCATGCGTGCGCTCCAGCCCAAGCCGGAAGGCTATGTGGAACCCAAACCGCGCACGGGTGGCCCGCGCCGCGAAGGTGGAAACGGTCCGCGCCGTGACGGAAAGGACGGTGGCAACCGCAACGGTGGTCCGCGCCGCGACGGCAACCGGGGTCCGCGCCGCGAAGGCAACCGTGAAAACCACGACAAATAAAAGAAAACCGTGAACCGTCCCGTGATTACACTCCTGATCATCATGACGCTGCTTTCCCTACTGGGATGCGGGCCGAAAAAACCCGCCGGGCCCGATGAGCCGGGCGATGTACGGCTCGACTACATCCACTACAGCGCCTCGCACGGCTATCACGCCTACAGCAACATCGGCTACAGCGCCGAGCGGCAGGCGGACGGCAAGACCCGCATCGTCGTGGAAGTGGGCAACGACCGCGACCGCGTGTTCGAGGCCGAGGGCAGCATGATGGACTCCCTGGATGCCATCGTCAAGAAGTACAAGATGATCAAGTATCACGGGCACTACCAGCCCAAGGTCGACATCCTGGACGGCGACTCCTGGTCGTTCTCGATGCGGATGTCCGACGGCACGGAAGGCGACTGCGGCGGCTACATGGCCTATCCGCCCAAAGGCGGCGCGCAGGCGCTGGGTGAAGTCGAAACCATCCTCTCCCGCTGGCTCTACATGGAGCCGGCGGAAGAGGTGGCTTTGACCTCCTTCCGTTATGAACTGCACGATGCCAAAGAAGGAAGCGAAGTCTTTTCCGCCCGCCAGGAGAAAGACTACGTATCGGTCTATTTCCGGGAAATGGGCTCGCGCGAAGGCTGGAACTACTATTGCGGGAATCCCGAGCTGCTGCTCTTTCTCTCCCGGGAAATCCGCTGGGCGCACGCCTGTTCGTACATCGGCACGGGTGAAAAACTCGCCGACGAAGACAAGACCCGTCCCCGCTGGATCGCCATCTTCGAATACGCCGACGGGCAGAAATTCGAACTGATCGACTACCTCGACCGTCCGGAAACCAGCAGGTACGCCTACGAGAATCACACCTACCCCACGATCACGGAAATGGAGCTCCGCAGCGGGACAGAGCAGCGTTTCAAGGATGAAATCAGCCGCATCGGAACTCTTACGCCCGAAGAGAAAGGCCGTCACAGCAAGACCAGCTACGACGCCCAGGGCAAAGCCCTGCGCACCATCAACTACGACGGCAACGGCGACGTCCTCAACGGCCACGACTACCGTGACCCCAATCTCAAATTCTAAGTCCTGACAATCATTTCGCAGCGGGCACAATCGAAATCGAGCCGCAGGCGATTTTTCTGATTCACAAGATAAAGCGGGCCGGGGCCCCCGATCAGGTCGGGGGTGACGCCTGGCGTCATGCCCGGCTTGACCGGGCATCTTTTCGGGCACAGCCCCAGTTCCCAACGGATACAATAGCGGCTGCGCATCAGTTCTTCCGGAACATCCAGCGTCGAGCGGTTGAATACCGCAGCGCCCGGCCGGGGCTCATGCGGCACGACATTTCGCGGACGGTTTTCCAGGAGCGCCTGCAATTGGGCAGCCAGTTCCCGACGGATGCCGTTCAGGAAAGCGGCCGGATAAAAGCGAACCGGATCGGCCAGGACCGTCCCGACGGAAAAGGCGAAAGGTCCGGTATGTTTGCCCAGTTGCCGCCGCAGATTGTCGAGCGCCATGTCGGGCTTTTCAGCGACGGCCGCCTCGTCCGCAAAACGCTTTTCGACCCGGAAGCCGTCTTCCGTGACGGCGGTGACGACGGTTTCGCCGGCCGGGGAGATGCCCGGTCCGGCCGGCTTTGACGCCGGAGGTCCAGCCGGGCACGACGCGGATCGGGCCGAACGCCAGTTGATCGTCACGTCGATGGCCCGCCGGGGCATGTTGTTCTCCAGTTCGTGCTCGAAACGGATGTCGTAGTTGCGATAGACACGCATGCCCGGGGTCAGGGCCGCGGCGTCACGGAGTGATACGTGGCTGCCGGAGACCGTCTCCGCACGGCCGCCGAGGACTTGGTCGCTGCGGCCCACAAAGGACAGGCCGTCGCCATTGGACAACAGTTTGCCGGTCCGGACAGTAATGTCGCGGCCTTTGACGGCCGTGATCTCGCCAATGTATTCGCCCAGCGACTTGGCCGCGTCCCCGCTGGCCATCTTCTCCTTCCGGCCGTCCAGCAGCGCTTCGGTCCAGCCCCGGCCGAAGGTCTTGTCCGGATCGGGCGTGAATCCGCCCTCCAGCCGCCCGGCCGACGCTCGGCCGTAAAGAGGCCCGGGCATGACGCCGGCGTCACCCCCGGCCTGACCGGGGGTCCCTTCGATAAACGCATCCAGTACCTTGCGGTAATGCCGGACGACATTCTTCACATAGGAAGCATTCTTCAGACGGCCTTCGATCTTGAACGAAGTGATGCCGGCCGCCACCAGGTCGGCCACGCGGCCGTCGAAACGGATATCTTTCGGAGAAAGAAGCGTCTGGTCGCGGACAAGGACATGCCCTTCGGCATCCGTCAGGTCATAGCGGGAGCGGCAGGCCTGCGCACAGGCACCGCGATTGGCACTGCGGCCGGTCAGGTACTGGCTCAGATAGCATTGGCCGCTGTATCCGACACAAAGCGCGCCGTGAATGAAGAACTCCAAGCCGCAGCTTTCCGGCACGGCGGCGCGGATGGCCCGGATCTGTTCGAGCGTCAGCTGGCGCTCGAGCACCAGGCGCGAAAAGCCGAGCGCCGCGAGCTCCCGCGCCCGCTCCGGCGTCCGGATGGCCGTCTGCGTGGAAGCGTGCAACTCCACCGGCGGCAGGTCAAGGGTGAGCAGGCCCAGGTCCTGGATGATGAAGACATCGACACCCGCTTCGTACAGGTCCCACATCAACCGATGGGCATCCGCAAGTTCATCCCCCTGCAGGAGCGTGTTGACCGTCGCATGGATCTTAACCCCGTACAGATGCGCATAACGGCACAACCGGGCGATGTCGGTCACCTCGTTCCCGGCAGCGGCCCGCGCGCCGAAAGCAGGTCCCGCGATATAAACGGCATCGGCACCACAGTCGATGGCTGCGATGCCGATTTGCGCATTTCTCGCGGGTGCGAGAAGCTCAAGGCCTATTTGCATTTGAGCTGGGTGATCTGATAGCGGGCGCCTTCGCCGAATTTGGGATCCTGGGCGATCTTCTGGAAATAGCCGCAGGCTTTGTCGTTCTCGCCGAGGGCCATCAGGGCCGTGCCGAGATTGTACACGATGCCGGCTTCCTTGGTGATGGCATTGGGGACCATCGACAGGTAAGCCTCAAAGGCTTCGGCGGCCACTTTGTTCTGCTTGAGCTGCATGGCGCTCATGCCGATAACCTTCTGGGCATTGGCGTTGTCCACGTACTGCGTGGATTTCTGGGCGTTTTCGAGGGCGCCTTTCATATCCTTGGCTTTCTGGCACTGGGATGCTTTCCGCAGATAGAGATTGGAGAGCTGCTTGGCAGCCTGCTCTTCTTCGCCATTCTCGCTGGCCAGTTCGAACGACTTGATGGCGTCGTCCATCTTGCCGAGCTGCATCAGGCACTGTCCTTTATAGAGGTGTGCATCGCCGTTGGCAGGATTGGCGTCGATCACTTTCTGGTAAGCGGCTGCAGCTTCCTCAAACTTGGCGGCGGCACCGGCATCCTTGGCTTTGGCCAGCGTGCTGGCTTCCTTGAGCAGGCCGTTGGCGTCGGCCATCAGCAGCTGCGGAATCAGTTCCTTGGCCTCTTCCACGACCTCGGTGTCACCGTACTTCTCACCGACCTCGGCAGCTTTCTGGAATTTAGCGATCGCGCCGTCAATGTCTTTGTCACCGTACAGATCCTTGCCCAGGGAAATATAGAGTTTCGGAAGGATGCCTTTGCACTGCGAAGCGATTTCAGCACCTTCCTCTCCCAGCGTACCGGCCATCTCGAGCGCCTGTTCGAACAGGGTGATGGCTTCTGCCTTGTTGGTTTCAATAGCGGCAGCGGCATTGTTGTAGATTTCAGTGGCTTTCTCCAAATCCTGCGCTGCGACGATGCCCATTGTGCAAAGGGCAACCATGACCGTTAAAAAAATCTTTTTCATCGTTTATAGGTTTTTGGTTTTGATTCAAAGTCCTGTTCTATGCATAAACGCTGCCAAAATTATCAACAATTGTCTAAATTTGCAAAGTTTTTTGCGATGAACCTGCCTTCCATCATACAAATCGGGGACATTCTGGTCTCCTCCGAGGTGCTCACGGAGTACTTCTGCTGCGACTATGACACTTGCCACGGCGCCTGCTGCATCATCGGCGACAGCGGCGCACCTTTACAGGAAACGGAAACTGAACTGCTGGAGCGGCACTACCCGCAGTACGAAGCCTGGATGAGCGTCGAAGGCCGGCAGAAGGTCGAAGAGACCGGCTTTTTCGAAATCGACAGCGACGGCGACCTGGTGACCCCGCTGCTGCACGGCAGCGAAGAATGCGCCTACACGCGCTTCGAAGGCGAAAACTGTTTCTGCGCCATCGAACGGGCGCACTGCGCCGGCCGCTGCGCCTTCGTCAAGCCCATCTCCTGCCGCCTCTACCCCATCCGCGCCAGCATCCTGCGCAACGGCCTGACCGCCCTCAATCTCCACCGCTGGGAAATCTGCAAATGCGCCTTCGAAAAAGGCCGCAAGGAAAAGGTCCCCGTCTGGCGCTTCCTCCGGGAACCCCTCATCGCCGCCTACGGCCAGCCCTTCTACGACGAACTAACCGCCGTCGCCACCGCCTTCACCGCCGCCAACGGCGACTAGTCGGCAGCGGTAGCGGAAGCACCGGCAGCACCGGCAAAGGCAGCGGCAACAGCGGCAACAGCGGCAACGGCAGCAACGGCAGCAGCGGCAGCAACGGTAGCGGCAGCAACGCCACAGGCGCCTGACCCGCCGCAAGACCCTTCCCAACCCGTCTTCCCCACCCAGTCCGGGCGCAAAAACAGCCGAACGTGCTCCCCGACGGCCAAACCCGTCCTGCCAGGGAGCGAAGACAGCCGAAGGCGCTCCCCGAAAACAAACCCAGCCTGGTCCGGGAGCAAAAGCCGCCGAAGGCGCTCCCCAGCAACCAAACCCGCCCGACCCGGGAGCAAATCAGCCAAAGTCGCTCCCCGACAACCAAGTCCGTCCGACCCGGGAGCAAATCAGCGGAGCCTTGCTCCCGGCGGAGACAGCTCATTGTTTTTTCTTCAGCGGAAACAGGGAATCGACGAAGTCAATTTGCAGTTTCAACAATCTGGCGATCTTACCATTGTCGGCGTTGTACTCAAAGTGCAGTTTTTTTGCGAGCATAATCTTGTCGGAATGCGGCAGCAATGTTGCCTGCTGCCCGTCAAACCGATCGTTGCAGATTTTGTAGATAACGGCATTCAATTCATCATCCGTATAGTAGACCGATTCATAGAGTGCTTCCGCTATCTCTTTATAGCTTTCTATTTCACGGGAAATCTTGAAAAAGTAGTGTCGGGCATCGCGAAAGACAGATTCCCCAAAGTGAATCATGCAGAAAGATACGGGTGATATGTGCTGATTGACGATTACCATTTCTCCGGGATAATCGAGTCTGTGTGTATGCAGCATTTTTCGTTTTTCACGGAAGGTCATCTCCTTATAATAATAATCCGGCCGTATTTGATACGCCGGGAAATAACAATTGCCGGCGCCATAAGGATAAGAAAACGGCGTATAGGCCGGGTTGATTACATAATTATTCCGGTTGGTATATCCGATCTGGTTCCGCAACGCTTCCAATGTCGGGATTCCTACCGTTTGACCAATGAATCCAGAAAGGTCGACTGCCTTTCGCAGACTGCCGAAGTAGCGCTTCAGGCGTTTTTTGAACAATTCGAAGAAAGCCATCACTTCATCTTCACTGCCGCAGAGCACGAAATGGACATGGTTGCTCATCAGTTCGAAGGTGATGATGCGGATACCTGGACAATCAAAAGCGCATGTGGCAATGATAGTCATCGCCATCCGGTAATCCTGCGGATTTCGGAAAATGACCGGATGGTTTTCCGGTGTGTGCAAGTGATAAAAAAGGCCGAAATGGTGTAGGGCGCGGTCGAAAAGCGTCTTGCAACGGCTTTCCTTTCCAAGGAAAGAGTGACCTTCCGGCGGGAAATTGATAAAGGGGTATACGAAAAGATCCGTAGCCATATCCAACATCACATTTTCTTCTCCAACGCCACCGTGGCTCTGGATGCAAGTGCAAGATACAATCAAAAGGGCGCACATCCAAGAAAAAACGGAAGAACTATTCCGCGGGGAGCAAAAACACGCAGAATTGCTCCCGGACTGACCAACTCGATCAGTCGGGGAGCAAAAGCAGCCTAAAGTGCGCCCCGGCACCTAAACCCGACTGGACCGGGAGCAAAAACAGCCGAATGTGCGCCCCGACTGCCAAATCATCCTGGGCGGGGAGCAAATCAGCGGGGTTTTGCGCCCGGGCGACTGAAGTGGCGTCGACTGCATCGCTGGTGGTAGCACGGCGGCGGAACTGACGGCATAAGCCTACACCGACGATGCGGCCGACAGAAGATGAGTGACGAGCGGTCGGCGACGAGCGGCGGCGGCAATGGCCAGGAAGGTCTGCGACGGTAGCAGCGACAGCGGCGGCAACAGCGGTCAGAACGGTCTGCGACGGTAGCAGCGACAGCGGCGGCAACACCGGCGGCAGCAGCGGTCAGAACGGTCTGCGACGGTAAAGGCCGGCGGCGGTAGCGGCGCTGGCGGGCTTAGGCTTCGTCGGCGGGCTCAGCGGTTTCGACGGGACGGTCGAGGATCATTTGCGCGGATTCCAGGTCGTAGTCGTTGACGAGGAGCTGGACGCCGTGCTTGCCGAGCTGGAGGCCCGGATAGGGGGTGTTGACATTCGAGATCATGGCCTCGATGCCTTCGCTTTCGAGACGGCCTTTTGCGATTTCGGCTTCGTACTCGAAGGTAAATTCTGCGACGATTTTCATCATGGGCTTGTCCTCCCGTTATTCGTTTTCGGATTCCCGGCTTTCCTGCCGGAGGCGATAGTTGATCATGCTCAGGATGCGGAGCAGGTCTTTGCGGTAGCCTTCCACATGGATCGGGTTGCCGGTGGTCTCAAAGGTGACGCGGTCTTCGTACATGCGGGTCAGGCGGGCGTAGGCGCTCTTCTTGATATAGGTTACGCAGCCATCCTCCTTCTTTTCACGGACATAATCCAGTTTTTGCATCACATCGTCCACCATTTCGGCATACTTTGTGAAGTCTCCGTTCAGGTACAGTTCTTTGCGGTAGAAACTCAGTTTCGGATAAAGGGCCGAGACGGCCACAAAGAATAGCGCGATCTTCGGAAGCGATCCTTCCTTGAACAGGTCGACGAACGAAAGTCCGGCGGCTTTCTGGCTGGAGAACAGGAAGACGATGCCGACGATCAGGAAGAAGATGACGGCAAAGTAAACGAGGTATTTGAGGGCGCGGATCAGGTATCTCATGGTTTTAAGCTTGTTTGTCTTCACAAATTTAACTATTTTTGCAAAACCAACAGGAAAAATCTACAGTTATGGAAGAACTTGATGAAGAGATGATCCAGTTTGAGAAAGATCATCCGAGCAAGAAAAGCAGCGCCGCCGCCGGTGGTGGCGGATCGATGCGCATCGCAGCCATTGCACTGGGTGTGGTCGCAGCAGCACTGCTGGTCACCCTGCTCCTGATGATGAGAGGGAAAAATGCGCTGGTCAAGGACCTGAACATCGATAAGCAGAACCTGACCAACGAACTGATAGCCCTGCAAGGCGACTATGAGTCGCTGAGCACGACCAACGCCGCCATCAACGACTCCCTCGCCGTCGAGAAGGAGAAAGTCGGCCAGTTGATCGAACGGCTGCAGAAGACCGAAGCGACCAACCGGGCCAAGATCCGCCAGTATGAGAAGGAGCTGGGTACGCTCCGTTCCATCATGAAAGGCTACATCCGGCAGATCGACTCCCTCAACACCCTGAACATTTCCCTGCGGCAGGAGGCGTCGGATGCCCGCCGTGAGGCACAGGAAAGCAAACGGCAGTACGAAGACCTGCGGACCACCACCGACCAGCTTTCAGCCAAAGCCTCGGCCGGCGCCGTCGTCAAGGGCCGCGGATTCAACCTGGTGGCCATCAACGAGTCGAACAAGGTGACCGACCGCAGCAGCCGGGCCCGCAAGCTCCGCGCCTGCCTGAGCCTGATCGAAAACTCGATCGCCGAACGCGGCTGGCGGACCGTCTATATCCGGGTCAAGGGTCCGGACGACATCCTGATGACCGACGACAGCGGCAAGGTGTTCACCTGCGGCGGCGAGCAGATGATCTACTCGGCGTCCCGCGAAGTGGATTATCAGGGCGAAGAAGTTGAAATCTGCCTGTATTTTGCCGCTTCGCAAGGTTTTGAAAAGGGCAAGTACACCGTGGACATCTACACCGACGAGACCAAGCTCGGCAGCGCTGAGATGATCTTGAAGTAGGATGGCCGGCCTCTACGTCCACGTCCCTTTCTGCGCCGCGAAATGCATTTACTGCGATTTCTATTCGCGCGTCAGACAGGATTTCGAACCCTACGTACAGGCCGTACTCCGCGAAATCGCCGAAAGGCGTGATGAACTCAAAGGCGTTCCCCCGACGACCCTCTATATCGGCGGTGGAACGCCTTCCCTTTTGCCCGCAGAAGCGCTGGCAAGGATAGCCGAAGCACTCGGCGCAGCCTTTGTCCGGACGCGACCGGCACCGGCCGGGCCTCTCTTCGAAGAATTCACCATCGAAGTCAACCCCGACGATGTGACAGCCGACAAAGCCGCCGCCTGGCGTGCGATGGGGGCAGGCCGCATAAGCATGGGCGTGCAGTCGTTCAACGACGACCATCTCCGCTGGATGCGGCGGCGGCACACGGCGGCCGACGCAGCCGCGGCCTTCGGCCGCCTGCGCCGGGCCGGCTTCGACAACCTGTCGCTCGACCTGATTTTCGGATTCACGGGACTGACCGACGGCCAGTGGCTGGAGAACATCGACCGGACCCTGGCCCTGCAGCCGGAGCATATCTCCTGCTACCAGATGACCGGCCGTTACGCCGACCCCGACGAAGAACGCTGCCGGCGACAATACAACAGGCTGCAGGAGCGGCTGGAAACGGCCGGCATCCGGCAATACGAAATCTCCAACTACGCCCGTCCGGGCTTCGAATCCCGGCACAACAGCGGGTACTGGGCCCGCACGCCCTACCTGGGCTTTGGCCCGGGAGCCCATTCCTTCGACGGAGACCGCTGCCGGAGCTGGAACACACCGGACATCGACGCCTACCTGCGCACGCGCCCCGGCGGTCAGGAGCAGCTTTCCGACACGGAAGTGCTGGAAGAGAAACTGATGCTGGCCCTGCGCACCGTCCGGGGTCTGGACCTGGACTCGCTCACGCCCGCCGAACGCGCCGGCCTGAAACAAACAACCCTGGAGGAACTCTCCAGGGTTGGTAAACTGATTGTCGATGCAGGCCGGATCCGGATTCCTGCTGCGGAACTCTTCGTCTCGGACGACATCATCTGCCGGCTTATCCCAGCATCGGCGTGAACGGCGTGAGGCCGCACAGGCCGTTGGCTTTCAGGAAAGCAAAGATGGCCACCAGGGCGAAGCCCAGGAGCACGATGGTCACATAAATGCCGCAGATCCATTTCCAGCGCTTGAACCAGATCTGATTGTTCCAGCCAAGGGTCTGGAGCGCGCTCCAGAAGCCGTGGGTCAGGTGGAACCACAGGGCTGCGAACCAGATCAGGTAGACGCACAGATTCCACCACTTTCCGAAGATGGCTTCCATCAGCATATACGGGTTGGCCTCTTCGGTGCCGAGCCAGTTCTGCAACTGCATCTTGGCCCAGAACTGCGACAGGTGCAGGAGGATGAAGCAAAGCACGATGACACCCAGGACGAACATGTTGCGGGCGGCCCAGGAATCGGTCTTGGCCTTGTTGGGCACCTCGTAGCGCTGCTCGCCGCGGGCTTTGCGGTTGCCGATGGTCAGGATGAACGCATAGATGATGTGCACCAGGAAACCGGCGGCCAGGATGGGAACGACCACATTGACCCAGCCCATCGAGAGGATTTCACAGATAGTGCCGTACACTTTGCTGTCCGGGTCGAATACGTAGGTCAGGTTCATCACCATGTGGAAGGTGAGGAAGAGGATGAGGAACAGACCGCTGATGCTCATGATCAGCTTCTTTCCGATGGATGACTTGAATATGCTTGCCATAAAAAATGTATTTATATATCAATTTAATTATGCAAAGATAATCCGAAACTTGATAAAATCATAATAAATGGCTATTTTTGTTTTATGAAATACAATCGAATCCTTCTTAAACTGAGTGGCGAGGCAATCGGCGGCAAGGACGGCGTCGGCCTCGATGAAAATGTGATGGCCGCTTACGCACAGCAGATTGCGGCCGTGGTCAAGCAAGGTGTCCAAGTCGCCATCGTCATCGGCGGCGGCAATATCTTCCGCGGGCTGAGCGGCACGCAGCGCGGCTTCGACCGGGTCCGCGGCGACCAGATGGGCATGCTGGCCACGGTGATCAACAGCATCGGGCTTTCCCTGTCCCTGCGCAACGCCGGGCTGCGGGCGGAGGTTTTCACCTCCACGCCGATGCGTCCGATGGCCAAATATTATATGCGCGACGAAGTGGACGAGTACCTGAACGCTGGCGGCGTGGCCCTGATTGCCGGCGGTACCGGCAACCCGTTCTTCACGACCGACTCGGCGGCGGCCCTGCGCGCCTGCGAACTCCGCTGCGACGCGCTGCTGAAAGGCACGAAAGTTGACGGCGTGTACGACGCCGACCCGGTGAAGCACCCCGAGGCCCGGCGCTACGAGACCCTGCGCTTTGACAAGGCCATTGCCGACGGTCTCAAAGTGATGGACCAGACGGCCTTCACCCTGTGCAAGGAAAACGACATGCCGATCATCGTCTTCAACATGAACGATGCGGGAACACTCGAAAAGGTGGTCGAAGGCACCGGCCGCTGCACGGTAGTGAGTAACAAATAAAAAAGATACAATTATGATCGACAAAGCACAAGCCGTGATCGACGCTGTCAAGGAGAAGATGCAGAGCGCGGTCACCTATCTCGACGAAGACCTCAAGACCTACCGGGCGGGCAAGGCCAATCCGGCCGTGTTCAACAGTGTCGTCGTCAACTACTACGGGACGATGACCCCCATCCCGCAGGTAGCCAGCATCACCACGCCCGATGCCAAGACGATGCTCATCCAGCCCTGGGACCGCAACCTGATCCATCCCGTGGAGAAAGCCATCATGGACGCCAATCTGGGTTTCACCCCGCAGAACAACGGCGAAGTGATCCGCATCAACATCCCCGCCCTGACCGAGGAACGCCGCAAGGAACTCGTGAAGAAGGCCCGCACGGCCGGCGAAAGCGCCAAGGTCGGCGTCCGCAACGCCCGTCGCGATGCCATCGACGCCCTGAAGAAACTCCAGAAGGAAGGCCTCCCCGAGGATACCGAAAAGGATTTCGAAGACGAGGTCCAGAAACTCACCGACACCTACTCCAAGAGAGTCGAAGACATCCTCTCCGCCAAGGAGAAGGAGATCATGACGGTGTAGCCCGGGCACAAAACCCCGTAACAATGCGCCCCGCTCGGCCAAATCAGCCGGTCGGGGCGCATTGTTACGTGTTTACGCGCCCCGGTATCATTTGACGAAAAATTTGTAACTTTGTACGATTATGCGCTTTTCGGAAATCATAGGGAACGATGCACTCAAGGAGTCGCTCATCCGGATGGTCCGGGGGAACCGGCTGGGCCACGCCATTCTCCTGACGGAGGAGAACGGCGGCGGCGCCATGGCCTTCGCCCTGGCCCTGGCGCAGCTGGTCAACTGCCGCGATCCGCAGGAAAATGATTCGTGCGGCGTGTGCGCTTCCTGCCACAAGTACCAGAAGCTCATCCATCCCGACCTGCATTTCGCCTTCCCGGTGAGCAGCAGCACCGCCCTTTCCGAAAGCGAGAAGAAGGCACCCATCTCCGACTATTTCCTGCCTGCCTTCCGGGAACTTGTCCTGGCCAACCCCTATTTCACGGAGCAGCAGCTCTACGACGCCATCGGCATCGAAAACAAGAGCGGCCTGATCAGCGTGAGCGAATCGCGGCGGATCTTCGAAAAGCTGTCGCTCAAGGCTGCCGAAGGCACGTGGAAGACGATGATCATCTACCTGCCGGAGAAGATGAACCTCGACGCGGCCAACAAACTGCTCAAGCTGCTGGAAGAGCCGCCCCAGGGGACGCTGTTCCTGCTGATTTCCCACAATCCGGAGCGGCTGCTGCCGACCATCCGCTCGCGCTGCCAGCCCGTACGCCTGCTGCCGCTTTCAAGGGAGGAACGCCGCCGCGTCGGCGGTGACCGGCAGGATGATGCCGAATTCCGGGAGATCGCCCGTTCCCTGCTGCAGGCCAGCCTGGACAAACGCATCATCGACCTGTTCCCGCAGTGGGAGATGCTCGCCGACCTGGGTCGGGAGAAGCAGCGGGAATGGTGCCTTTATATGGAAAACTATATTAGAAAGATATATCTGGTCGCCAGCGGCCTGGAAAGCCTGGCCGATCTCTCGCCCCAGGAAGAAGCCGCGGTGCGCGGTTTCGCGGCGAAGTTCAAGCCCAGCTTCTATGAGAAGGCCTTTGCCGCCCTAGAAGGAGCGCTTTCCGCCATCGGCAGCAACGTCAATCCAAAATTGACGTTCTGCGATCTGGCCGACCGTCTGCTGTTAGCATCGTAGATTATGGAAAATGTCGTCGTCAAGGAAAAAGGGTCCAAGCAGTATGACTGCTCCCGCGGTTGCGAAGTGGAGCGGACGCCCATGGGCGAGCTGAAGGTCCGATACAACCCCCGTTGCTGCAAACTGAGCAGCTACAACTGGATGGAAGGCATCCACCAGGGGCCGTACAACGACCTCTATGAGGTCCGTTTCAAGAACACCCGGAAGATTTTCTTCCGCAACACCTCCGGCCAGATCATCAAGAAAGGCGACCTGGTGGTCGTGGAAGCGCAGAACGGCCACGACCTGGGCATCGTAACCCTCGAAGGACCGGTCGTGCTCGAACAGCTCTCCCGCCATCACATCGATCCCGATACGTACGAGTTCCGGCGCATCTACCGCAAGGCCAAGATCCTGGACATCGAGCGCTGGCAGGAAGCCATCGCCCGGGAGCACAAGACGATGATCCGTGCCCGCCAGCTGGCCGCCCGGCTCGGACTGGACATGAAGATCGGCGATGTGGAATTCCAGGGCGACGGCACGAAAGCCATCTTCTACTATATCGCCGACGAACGCGTGGACTTCCGCCAGCTGATCAAGGATTTCGCCGAGGAATTCCGCATCCGGGTCGAGATGAAGCAGATCGGCGCCCGGCAGGAAGCCGGCCTGATCGGCGGCATCGGCGTCTGCGGACGGGCGCTCTGCTGCTCGAACTACATGTCCGATTTCCAGTCGATCACCACGCAGGCGGCCCGCTGCCAGGACCTTTCGCTCAATCCGCAGAAACTGGCCGGCCAATGCAGCAAACTCAAATGCTGCATCAACTACGAGGCTTCCACCTATGTGGATGCCCAGCGCCAGCTGCCGGAAGTCCGCGGCCCGATCGAGCTGGAAGACGGCCCGGCCTGGCTGATGAAGACCGACATCCTGAGCGGAACGATGTATTTCTCCTACGAACAGGGCAGTCTGTCCAATCTCTATCCCCTCTCGGCCCGGGAAGTGCGGGAAATCATCGCCGAGAACCGCAAGGGCAACAAGCCCGCCTCGCTCCAGGCAAGCGGTCCGGCGGTCAAGCAGACCGAGTTCATCAGCGCCGTAGGCGACGACAGCATCACCCGCTTCGACGAGCAGAAAAAGCGCAAGAACAACCGGGGCCGCAAGAACGGGCAGAAGAAGAATACTGCCCCGAAAGAGGCCAAAGAGCCGGACACACCGAAAAGCGACAATACGCCCCGCAATGGCGAAAACCGTGGCGGCGGGCGGAACAACAACAATCCGCGCGGCGGTCAGCGCGGCGGCCGCGGAAACAACCGGCGGCGTCCGGACGGTGGCGGCAACAACAACAGGAACGAAAATGGCGGCAATGGCGGCCAACAATAGACGGCTGCTCCTGGCGGCAGTCCTGCTGCTGGGCCTGCTCGCCGGCTGTGCCAAGCCGGCGGGAGATTATTTCTTCGTATCCACGGAAACCGCCCGCAGCCAGCAAGGCCGCTACGACTTCAGCCTGGCGCTCGACGACAGCACCCGCAGCTACACCATCGCCCTGGCGGCCCGGCTGGTCGCCAGCCGGATTCCCGAACGCCAGATCGGACTCGAGATCCGGAGGACCTCCCCCTTCGGGGAAACCGCGATCGAAAGGCGGTCCTTCCCGCTCGAAGGAGACAGCATCCGGATCACGAAAGGCAGCGGCTCAGTCATCGACTGCGAATGGATCCTGCAGGAACGGCTCCAGCTGGGCGGCGCCGAAACCGGCCTCTGGCAGCTGTCCGTCTCCCCCATCGACACCAACCTGCTGACAGCCATCTACGGCATCGGCCTATCTTACAAAGACAGTTATGGGAAAAGGTAAACTGAAAAAATTCGCGGAAAACGAAAGCTTCACCTGCCTGGTGCAGCCCACCACGGAAGAGGTACTGCACAAGGACCATCCGCTGAAAGGGCATTGGAAGGAAGCCATGTTCCACAACGATAACCCGATCGTCCTGGAGCTGGGATGCGGCAAAGGAGAATACACCGTCGCGCTGGCCGAACGTTTCCCCGACAAGAACTATATCGGCATCGACATCAAGGGCGCCCGCCTCTGGAAAGGAGCCAAATATGCGACGCAGCATGAAATGGGCAACGTGGCATTCGTCCGCACCCGGATCGAATTCATCGAATCGCTTTTCGGCCCCGATGAAATCGCCGAAATCTGGATTACCTTCGCCGATCCGCAGGAGCGCAAGCCCCGCAAGCGGCTCACCCACCCCCGTTTTCTGGAAAGCTACCGGAAAATGCTCGCGCCGGAGGGCATCATCCATCTGAAGACCGACAGCCGCCTGCTCCATCATTTCACCCTGGAGACGGCCCGCTGCAACGGCCTGACCGTCATCGAGCACAACGAAGACATCTACGGCAGCGGCCGGGCCGACGACCTGCTTTCGATCCAGACCTTCTACGAGAAGAATTTCCGGGCCCAGGGTATTCCCATCACGTATATGGCCTTCCGCCTCGACAAGACGGGTCCCCTGGTCGAACCCGAATGGGACCAGGAGCCTTACGAGCAGACCTACAAGACCCTTACGCGGTCCTGACGGCCATCTGCCCGGCCAGTTTCACCAGATAATCTTTGGCCTCGGACGCCGGAAGCGGCGCGAGGGCTTCAATGGCCTGACGGACTTCCCCGGCGAGGCGCTCCCGCGCTCCGGCGAGGGCATCGAACTGCCGGACCAGGCCGAAGACGTCTGCGACCAGCGCAGCGTCGGGATTGCGCAGCCGGCGGCGGATTTCGCGGGCAACGCTTTTCGGCACCCGCTCGAAAAGACAGAAGAGCGGCAGCGTAATCTTTTTTTCAAGGATGTCCTGCCCGGTGGGCTTGCCGGTGGACAGTTCGGGCGAATAATCGAGGATGTCGTCCATCATCTGGAAGGACTGCCCGATATGATAGGCATAGCTGCGGCAGGCTTCGGTCTGGGCCGCATCGGCATCGACGGAGTACGCCGCACTGACCATCGCTGACTCAAAAAGCGAAGTGGTCTTGCTGTAGATGATGCGGCGATAGTCCGCTTCGGTCGCATCGGCCCGGCGGGCCTTTTCCAGCTGCAGCATCTCGCCCTCAGCCAGATCGCCCAGACATTTGGAGAAGATGTGGAGCACCCGCTTGTCGGGATGGTCGATGATCAGGCCCATCGCCCGTGAGAGCCAGAAATCGCCCAGCAGGACGGCCGTCGTGGGCGAATACATCGCCCGGGCCGTGGGAACGCCGCGGCGGGTTGCGGCGTCGTCGGCTACGTCGTCGTGCATCAGCGTAGCCGTGTGCAGCAGTTCGGAAGCGGCTGCACAAGAAACAACCTGCTCATTGCAACGCCCGCGGAGGGCCGTCGCAATGAGCAGGGAAAATGTAGGTCGCAGTTTCTTGCCGCCGTGTTCGAGGATGAAGCGGTTGGCCTTGTCGAGCAGGGGTATGTCGGACGAAAGGCTCTCGGTGAAAAGCTGCTGGAACGCCGTCCAGGCCTGCCCCAGAAACTGCTGAACTTCCTTGTACAAGGGATTAGAACTTGAGTCCGATGGAGAGTTCAAAGGTCCGCGGAGAGTTCTCGAGGGTCGGAAGCTCTCGGGTATCGGCGATGGCGCCGAAGTTCCAGTTGTACTTGCCGGCAATCTGGATCTTGAAGAACTCGATGCCCAGGCCGACGCCCAGACCCCATTCGGTCTTCTTGAGGCCGTCACCAATCTGCTTGATGTCGGTATCATTCCAATTGCCACGGAACTGGTTCGACACCTTGACGCCGACATACGGGCCGGCGAAGACGTACGGACGGGCGATCAGCAGATCCGGTCCCCACTGGACGTTGAGCGGCAGCTGCAGATAGCCGAGGTTGACGTTGCGGGCATCGTCAAACTTGACACCCATCACGTTGTAGAGCAGTTCCGGCTGGAAGGAAAAGCCGCGGGCCGTCTCGGTCTGGAAACCGATACCGGCCTGCCAACCCGTCTTGCCGCCTTTGATGCCCTCAACCGTGGAATTGGCATAATTGAAACCACCTTTAACAAGGAAATGCTGTGCGTTGGCTGCAACCGTTCCAAGCAGGAACAGGCTCACCAGAACGAATGCAATCTTTTTCATCTCTGATATTATTTACAGTTACAGTAAAGCTTCGATTTTCCGTTCGATTTCGGCCTGCGGAACGGCACCGACCGTCTTGTCGACCAGCTGGCCGCCCTTGAAGAAGAGGATGGTCGGGATGTTGCGGATACCGAACTTCATCGGGATGGCCGTGCTTTCGTCCACATTGCATTTGACGACGTTCACGCGGCCTTCATATTTTTCAGCCATCTTGTCGATGATCGGGGAGACCATCCGGCAGGGGCCGCACCAGGTGGCCCAGAAATCCACGACGACAGGAAGTTCACCCGTGGTGACAATCTCGTCGAAATTGGAATCAGTTAATGCTTGTGCCATATTCAATCGTTATTTTTAGTTAAATTCTGCGATAAAGATAGACATTTTTTTTGAATTAGACGCTCTGCTCGATATTCCAGACGAAAGCGCGCACGCCGACGGCTTTGTTGCGGGCATCGAGTTTGCGGACCGTCAGAAGCACTTCGTCCACTTTCTCATCGGGAACGATCGTGATGACAGCCGAGTTCATCTCGGGCCAGGTGTGGGTGCCGCGGCGCGGTTCGCCGTCCACGGAACCCCGTCCCTGAACCTGCTCAAAAAACGTAAAGCCACGGATTCCCAGCTCATCGAGCATATACTCCACCCGGGAGGTGAAAGCCTGGTTGAATACGATAAATACACTTTTCATTTTGCCTCCTCCTGATCGGGGTTCAAATCCATGAAAATAAATTCCTTGCGACGCCTTTCCTCCTTGTCGCGCTCGCCGTGGCGGGAGATCAGGCCATAGACCACCGGCACGATGATCAGCGTGACGAAGGTCGAGACCAGCAGACCGCCGATCACCACGATGCCCAGCGGATGCCACATCTCGGAGCCTTCACCGCTGCTGAGTGCCATCGGGAGCATACCGAGCAGGGTCGTGAAGGCCGTCATCAGCACCGGGCGCAGACGCGAGGCGCCGGACAGGGCAATGGCCTCGTTGAGCTTGTAGCCGCGGTCGCGCATCAGGTTGATGTAGTCCACCAGCACGATACCGTTCTTGACCACGATACCTACGAGCATCACCACGCCCAGGGCACCGATCATGTCGAGCGACGTGCCGGTAAGCCAGAGGGCCAGCACCACGCCCGAGAGACCGAACGGGATGGAAAGCAGGATGACGGCAGGTTTGCCCACGCTCTCGAACTGAGAAGCCATCACAATGTAAACCAGCAGGATGATCAGCAGCAGGAGCGAGAAGATGTCCTTGAAGGTCTTTTGCTGGTCGTCGAAGTCGCCGGCCAGGACCACCGAGATTCCGGCCGGATGCGGGTGCTTGTCCACCTGGGCCTGGATGGCCGTCGCCATTTCGCCCAGCGACGTGCCGAACGGCATCGCGATCACGCGGACGTAGCGCTGACGGCTCTTGCGGTCGATGGTCTGCGGCGCCCAGTACTCTTCGATCGTGGCAATCTCGCTCAGCTTGATGCGGGCGCCGGTCGCCGTCGGGATGGTCAGGTCCTGGATGTCGGTGATCGAATTGCGGTCTTCTTCCTTGAGGCGGACCACGATGTCATATTCGTCGCCGTCTTCCTTCAGGAAGCCGGCCGTGAAACCGGTCACGCGGTTGCGGATGTACTGCGAGACCGTAGCGGTGTTCAGGCCGTGGATGGCCGCTTTTTCCTTGTCGATGGTCACTTTCAGTTCCGGGCGGTCCTTGTCGCGGGAGACGCGGACGTTGCGGGCTCCCGGCACGTTGTCTACGATTGCCTGGCGGATCTCCTCGGCGTAGAGGTTGGTCTCGTCGAAGTCGTAACCGTAGATTTCCACGTCCACGGTGGAACGGCCGCCGCCGCCCATGCCGCCGGCTGCATTGACCTGGTATTCGATAATCTCGGGATAACGGGCCAGCTCGGCACGCAACACCTCGCCGATCTCTTCGATCGAACGGGTACGTTCGTATTTCTTGTTGCAGACCACCGTCATCGAGATCTTGTAGTTGGTGGTCGAGGAGAAGAGGGCGCCGATCGAGCTCTCGTCGTTGGAACCGGCCGAGGTCGAAATGCGCTGGATCTCGGGAACCAGCTGGCGGAAGCGCTCTTCCAGGACGCGGGCGGTCTTGACCGTCTCTTCGATGCGGGTACCGCGCTGCAGCTCGATGGTCGCACTCAGGCGGCCGTTGTCGCTGCTGGGCATGAACTCGGTACCGATCTTGCCCATCATCATCGGGAGCATCGAAGCAACGAAGAAGGCGATGGCGATCAGGATGGTGACCAGCTTGTGCGTCAGGCACCAGCGCAGCAGGTTGGCGTAGGCCTTGTCCACCTTGTCGAGGAAACCGACCACGATGCGGTCGTACCAGCCTTTCTTCTCCTTACCTTCGATGAGCTTGCCGTTTTCGTCGATGCGCACCTCGCGGGCCTTGAGCATTTTCGAGCAGAGCATCGGGATCAGGGAGATGGCCACGAGCGTCGAGGTCGAAACCACGATGGTCACGATCCAGCCCAGTTCCTTGAAGAGGATGCCGGCCAGGCCGGTGAGCATCGTCAGGGGAATGAACACGGCCGCGATGACGAGGGTCGTCGCAATCACGGAGGTCCACACCTCATTGGTCGCGTAGATGGCCGCCTCATGCGGCGAAGAGCCGCGGTCGATATGCTTGGTGATGTTTTCCAGGACCACGATGGCGTCGTCCACCACCATACCGATCGCCACGGTCAGGGCGGACAGGGAGATGATGTTGAGCGAACTGTCGGTCAGCAGCAGATAGACGAAAGCCACGATCAGGGCGATCGGGATGGTGATGCCGATGATCAGCGTGGCGCGCCACTTGCCCAGGAAGAAGAACACGACCAGCACCACGAAGAGCAGTGCGTAGAGGATGGATTCTTCCAGCGAACCGATGGCGTTCTCGATTTCTTCCGACGAGTCGTAGATCATCTTGATCTGGACGTCGGAAGGGAGCGTCTTCTCGATGCGGGCCAGTTCCTTGCGCACGTCTTTACAGACCTGCACGGTGTTGGAGCCCGACTTCTTGGCCACCATCAGGCGGACGGCTTCCTTGCTGTCCACTTTCTCGTCGAGCGAGAGGTCCTTGATGGTATCGCGCACGGAAGCCAGGTCACGCACGAAGACTTTCTGGCCGGTCACCGTGGTGGAGACCACGATGTCGGCGATGTCGGCGCTCTGCTGGTATTCGCCGCGGACCTGCATCTGATACTGCTGGCGGTCCATCTTGACCGTACCGCTCGAAAGATTCAGGTTGTTGACGCTCACGGCGTTGGCGACCTGCTCGAGGGTCAGGTTGTAGGCGTCGAGCTTGGCCTGGTCGATGTCGATATAGACATAGCGGTCCGGCGCGCCGGAGACCGACACCGAACCGATGCCGTTGATCCGGTTGAGCTGCGGCACGACTTCGTCGTTGAGAATCTTCTCCAGGCCGGGATAGCTTTCCTCGGCCATCACCGAATACTGGATGATCGGCATCAGGCTGGAATTGAGCTTGAACATCACCGGGCTGGAGCAACCGTCGGGGAGGTTGCTCTTGACCATGTCGATGAACGAGCGCACGTCATTGGCCGCCTCGTCCCGGTCTGTCCCCCACTCCAGTTCCAACGAAACGACGGACATATTGTCGCGCGAAGAAGAGGTGAGCTCCTTCAGGCCGTCCACCGAGGTGAGGCTGTTTTCGATGAGTTTGGTCACGTTGGTCTCGATCTCGCTGGCGGAGGCCCCGGCATAGGTGGTCATCACCGTGATGTACGGCGGATCCATCTCCGGGAACTGGTCGATCGGCAGCCGCGAAAGCGAGAACAGGCCGATGACGATGACCGCCACGAAGATCAGCGCCGTGGTGACGGGCTTCTCAATGGCTGACTTGTAGATGCTCATTGTGCGTTCTCCCCTGCTACAGTGATTTTCGAACCGTCCACGAGCTTGGCCTGGCCGACGACCACCAGACGGTCGCCTTCCTGCAGTTCATCGCTGATGACCTCGATATTCTCGTCGAAACGCTGGCCGAGTTTCACGAACACGCGCTTGGCCGTGCCGGCGTCATCCAGGAACACATAGCGGTCGTTCGAGCCCGTCATCTTGAGGACAGCCTGGTAGGGTACGACCATCGCGCGGGCCATGCCCATCGACATCTTCGTCTTGACATACATACCGGGACGGAGTTTGAGGCTGCTGTTGGGGATGCGCAGGCGCGCCTGGAACGTATGGGACGCCGGATCGACCGTCGGATAGACGATATCGATCGTGGCGGGGAAGGTCTCGCCCGGATAGATCTCGGAGGAAATCTGGACCTGCATGCCCTTCTTGACGACTGGATAGTAGCTTTCTGGAATGGCGATCAGGGCCTTGAGGGTGTAGATCTGGGTCAGCACGAGAATCGGCTGGCCGCTGTAGAGTTCGCCGTCCTCATAGTTCTTGGCCGAGATCACGCCGGCGAAAGGTGCCTTCACATAGGTATTCTTTTCCAGGAAATCGAGCGATTCCCTCGTCTGCTCGTAGCTGAGACGGGTCTGGTCGTAGGTCTGCTGGGAGACCGCGCCGCTTTCGCGCAGCGATTCCATGCGCTGCATTTCCACACCCAGGTTGGTGTAGGTCAGCTTCGTGGTGGTGTATTGGTTCTGGTCCATCCGCACCAGGTTCGCACCGGCACCCACGGTCGTACCGACTTCTACATAGATGTGCTCGATCTTGCCGGTCAGGGACGGGGCCACGTTGAGTGTCTGCCAGCCCTGGAGCGTGGTGGAGAATTCCAGTTCGCGGGAAATGTCGGACATGGCCAGCGGGGCTGTCTCGACCAGCTGGGCGGGCAGCTCCACCTGCTGCTGGGTCTTCGGCCCGCCGCAGGATGCGAGGGCGAAAGCAGCCAGGATCCAAACATAGAAAAATCTGTTCTTCATATCGATATGCTATTTATTCAAGAGTTGTTCGAGGGAAATCTGCGCGTTGACGATCTCGAGCAGCGACTGCACGTAGGTGCTCTGGGCTGAGATCAGGTTGGTGCCGGAATTGGTCACGTCGAGGCTCGAGGCCACACCGAACTCATATTTCTTGGCGATGTTGTCGAAAACCCGCTGGGCCACGTCCACGTTCTGCTTCTGGATCTCGTATTTTTCGATGGCATTGCGCAGGTTGTAGAGCAACTGGCGGTACTGGACATTGAGGGAGAGCTCGGTATCTTCCAGCGTATTGAGCTGCTTCTTGTAAGTCAGCTTGGCTTCCTTGATGGCCGCATAGTTCTTGCCGAACGTGAAGAGCGGGATGTTTACCTGGGCACCGAGCATGTTGGGCGGGGTCATGTTCATCGTAGCCTCGTTGCTGAAATTGTGACGGGCATTGTACTGGTGATAGACGCTCACCGTCGGGCCGTTGCTCCAGCCTGTGAGGGCGATCTGCTTGCGGACCAGCTCCGTGTTCTCTTTCAGGAGACGGTAGTCGTAGTTGTCGTTGATGTCGAACGGCGAAGCGAGCAGCTCGGAAGTGGTATTCATGTTCAGCAGGTCGTCAATGCCCTGCGTCAGGACAATGTCCACATCCTCCTCGAGGCAAAGCTGGAGGCGAAGGGAATTGTAAACCATCTCCAGCGAACGCTGCGTGGTCTTGATGGTACTTTCCATCGTGGAAACCTGCACCTGCAGCTGATCGGCATCGGTCTGCTCGGCCACGCCCACGTCCACGGAATTCTGGGTGATCTTCAGGAGCTTTTTCATGCTCTCCAGGTTCTTCTCCAGCAGGCGGATCGTCTCTTCGGTCACCAGGGCGGAGAAATAGAGGGTCTCCACCTGGTCGGAAATCTGCTTTTCCGTCTTCTCCAGCGTGATGTCGGCCATTCTCCGCGAGATGTTGGCGATGCCCAGCGAAACGATCTGCGCCCCGCTCAAGCCGACGGCCGTCGAGATGTTGAAGGTCGCATACGGCGGCATCGAGATCTGCATCGGACCCAGGTCCATCTTGTAACCCAGGCTGTTGGAGTAAGTTCCGCTGGCGCTTACCTGCGGCAGCATACCGGCAATCGTCTTCCATTTGGTGGCCTGCGCTTTCTGGACATCCAGCGAGGCGCTGGCCAGCGTCCGGTTGTGTTCGACAGCATACTGCTGCGCCTCAGCGAGGGAGAATGCCACTTTCCGGGGACCCGTCTGGGCCGTTGCGGAAAAAGCGAGCAGCAGGCCAAGCGCGAAAAGTCCCAATTTAATATCTATTTCTTTCATCTGACAGTGTTTATTCGCATTTTTTGAAGCGCAAAAATACAACAAATTTCACGCCATTTCATTATATTTGTACAGCCAAGTGAATAACCCCTATTGTTCCCGCCTTATGAAACATCCATTGCTGCTTTTCGCCGTTGTCCTGACGCTTTGCGTATCCTGCGGTTCGCCGTCTTCCCGGACAAAAGGATCCATTTCCGTCGATATCCCGAATGCGGGGGACTTTACCGTGCTGGTTGCCAACCCGGTCACCGAAGTGAAAGACCAGGAGCAGACGGACAACTGCTGGTGCTATTCCGCCCTCTCCTTCCTCGAATCGGAAGCCATCCGCAAGGGCGGTCTCGCCAAGGAAGACTATCCGGATTTCTCCGAAATGTATCTGGTCAGCCATTCCCTCCGGGAGCGGGCGCAGAAATATGTCCGCCTGAAGGGATATCTGCGGCTGTGGTCGGGCAGCGAGCCGGATGATGTCCTGTTCCACCTGGTTCCCGACCATGGTCTGGTCCCGCAGGAAGTCATGGACGGCTGGCCCCGGGGCGGGGAACGGATCCACGAGCCCCTGTATGCCGAAGTCAAGGCGCTGGCCGACTCGGTGATGGCCGTCAAGGGGCTCACGCCGGCCGACTGGCTGCCGACGCTTGACTCCATCCTCGCCGCATGGCTTGGCCCCCGGCCGGAAAGCTTCGAATGGAAGGGGCGTACCTGGACGCCGGCCGAATACCGCGATTCCTTCGGCCTGAACGAAGACGAATACATCACCTTCGCCTCGTTCCTGCATCATCCTTTCTACACCGCTTTCCCGATCGAGGTGCACGACAACTGGCGGAGCGATGCGGTCTGGAACCTGCCGCTGGACGAATTCGTGGCCGTGCTGCGGGACGCACTGGAAAACGGCTATACCGCCACATGCACGGCAGACATCTCGGAACCCGGGCACGACCGCCAGCAGCGCATTTTCCGCGTTGACACTGCGCCCACGCAGGAAAGCCGGCAGACAGGCTTTGACAACCAGTCCACGACCGACGACCACGCCATGCACGTCTTCGGCCTGGCCGAAAATACCGCCGGAGAACCGTTCTTCCTCATTAAAGACTCGTATGGGCCGGGCGGGAAAGGCGGCTATGCCTTCATGTCCGAGCCTTACCTGCGCGCCAAGTGCCTTACCATCACCCTGCCGCGCTGCGCCGTCCCTTCGAGCATTCTTCGGAAACTCAAGGAATAAAACTTAAAAATCTTTTCTATCTTTGTAGGAGATATGCTAATTACTCCTACCATGAAAAGACTATCCACCTTCGCGCTTGTGGCCGCCCTGGCCATCTGCTGCACGTTCAGCGCAACTGCGCAAGACAAAGTCGTCAAGAAAATCATCGAGACCGGAACGACCGACAACCGGACGATGGAACACGCCGATTTCCTGGCCAACCGCATCGGCGGCCGGCTTATCGGCTCCGCAGCCCTTACTGAGGCTGAGGCTTGGGTGAAAGAACAGTTCGAATCGTGGGGCCTGGAGGTGATGGTCCAGGAAGCCGGGGAAATCAATGTCGGCTTCAACCGCGGACCCTGGTTCGGCCGCATGCTCAGCGAAGACGGAATGAACCTGCATTTTGCGACCCCCTCCTACACCGCCGGAACACGCGGCAAGCAGACGGGTCATGTGCTGATCGAGCCCAAGAGCCGCCGCGAGTTCGAGCGCATGAAAGGGGCGCTCAAAGGCGCCTGGGTCCTGCTCGAAGCCGAATCTGACGGCATGGCCATCAATACCACGGATGCTGCCAACCAGAAGCGCGCCGAGGTGATCGCCAAGAACGAAGAGATCGACCGGGAGAACAACGAGATCCGCCGCTGGAACTACGAACACCGCGACGCGGAACCCCGCAAGTTGAAAGAATACGAGAAGAGTGTCGCACCTTTCTATAAAGAAATGGTGGAAGCCGGCGTGCTGGGCTTCATCCGCTCGGCGGCCGTTCCCTTGAAAATCATGTACGACCGGGCCGGCTGCTACGACATCACGATGGAAACCCTGCCCACCGTCTGCGACATCATGCTCGATGAAGCCCAATTCAAGACCATCAAGCAGAAAGTACAGCGCAAAGACATCTTCCAGCTGGAATTCGACATCCGCAACCACTTCTACCGCGGGCCGGTGAAATACCACAACGTGATCGGCATCCTGCGCGGCAGCAAATATCCGAAAGAATACGTGATGGCCGGCGGTCACCTGGACGCCTATGACGGCGGCTCGGGTGCCGTGGACGACGGCAACGGCGTAAGCGTGACCATGGAGGCCGCCCGCCTGCTGGCCACCTCGGGCGCCAAACCCAAGCGGACCATCCTCTTCTGCGTCTGGACGGGCGAGGAATTCGGCCTGCTGGGCTCCAAATTTTTCGTGGAGAACAAGACCGTTCCCCTCGAGAAGATCTCCAACTACATCAACCGCGACGGCGGCCCGCTCTGCGCCACGAGCGTGACCGTCCCGCCGGCCATGTACGACGATTACGTGTCGATCTGCAAGCCGCTCGAAAACCTCAACCCCGACTTCCCCTTCACCGTCAACAAGCGTGAAGGCCAGCCGCAAGCGCGTCCCACGCGGGCCGGCGGCAGCGACCATGCCCACTTCGCCATGAACGGCGTACCGACCATCGGCTTCCGCGAGACCGATCCGAAAGGCTACAACTTCGAATACGGCGAGATCTGGCACACCGAACGAGACATCTTCAACAAACTGATTCCCGAGTACATGGAGCATTCCGCCATGGTGACGGCCGTTGTCCTCTACGGCATCGCCAACCTGGGCCACCTGCTCTCCCGCGACGGCTTATACAAATAATCACATAACTATAAAACCTTACTGCAATGAGCGAAGAAAGCAAAGATCCCCGCGACCTGAACGGCGACGGCAAAGTAACCCTCGGTGAAAAAATCCAGTATGCCGCCGGCAAAGCCGGTGAAAAAGTGAAAGAAGTGGCTGGCGAGATGAAAGAAAACGCCAAAGACCTCTATGCGAAAGCCGCTCCCAAGGCCAAAGAAGTCCTGGCGGAAATGAAGGAGAACGCCGAAGATCTGGTTGACAAGGCCAAGGACAAAATCGACAGCCTGAAAGACAAGAAGAACGATGTGCCGGAAGAGCCGAAGGCTTAAGCTTTCTCTCCTTCTTCTGGCCATTCTGGCCGAAACAACCGTCCTCGGGGCCGGCGGCATGCCCGCCGAGGCCCTGGGGACGGTTTGTTACGACGTCCGATACAAACTGGGCGGCCTGGCTACCAAAGTCGCAACGGCGACCATCGGATGGGAAAAATCATCGTGGAACGGCATCCCCGCTTTCCATTCAAAGGCCGTCGTCAAGCCAACGCCGGTATTCCGGCTGTTCATCAGTTCCGATTACCTGGCTGACACCTATTTCTCACAGAAAAGCGTCGCGCCGCTCTACTTTGTCAATCCTTTCAAACACAACGGTCAAGACGGCCGTTTCGAATATGTGTTCGAGGAGGGCAAAAAAATCATCGAATCCACCACGGTCCTCGGCGACCAGGCACCCCAGTGCAAGGAATTCCCGCTGGACGGGCGGACGATGGACCTGCTTTCGCTGCTGCATTTCATCCGCTTCCTGGATCTGAAGGACGGGAAAGCGCCCCTTGGCCTCAATATCCTGATGGCCGGCAAATCCTATGCAGCCCAGCTCTCGGGCCTGGGCTCCGACCCGGACAAATTCCCCGGCCAGCCCGCCGAACACCTCCTGCTGCGGATGACCGAACGCGGCCTGATGGAAAACGGCAGCGGCAACGAAATCCATATCTGGCGCGCCGCCACCGCCGACCGCCGCATCCTCGGCCTGGAAGTCGACCTGAGCTCCGGCCGCATGGTCTGCACCGTCCGGGAATCAGAGTAAGTCACGCCGAAAAAGGAACCAGCCGCTAAAGCCCTGGCGGGATCCCCGGTAGCCGAAGTCACAGCGGGTAGCAGGGGCCTGCGGGAGCGATTCTGCTGAACCCGAAATTCACGGAGCGCGCTGCCGAATCGGACCATACTGATAATCAATGCGTTAAATTTCAGCACTGCGCTCCCTGAGGCAAAAAAGCCCCGCTGAGCGCGGAAGTTTTTGTAGCCACTTGATTATCAGCACCCCATCGCACACCTATCGCGCTCCGCGAATTTCGGGTTCTTTGGCGATGATCCATCGTTTGGCGAAGGATTGATTGTTTGAAGGGAGCCGGATCGTAACAAAAAAAGCTAAAACGCAAGCTATTTCCGGAGGGCCTAAAAGTCAACATCAATCCCTAAGGGAGCCTATCGGTACGACAAGAACTCCATCTTCTGTCCGACGATAAGGATAATCACCAATGCCGGTAAGAACCATTAGGAAAGATGGTCTCTTCATTTTGGTTGAATCAATCTTTTCGGCCAGGGTCGTGAGAGTGCTCGCGCCAGCGTTGATGAGGTCTGTCCCTCCTATCTTGATTTCCACGAGCCCATACGAGCCATTCCTTAAATGGACAACGGCATCGCATTCAAGGTTGTTCTTGTCACGATAGTGATAAACTTTCCCGTCAAGTGCATCGGCATATACTCTCAGGTCCCTCACGGCCAGCGTTTCGAAGATCAGCCCGAAAGTCTCCATATCATTGATCAAATCCTTCGGGCCAAGGCCGAGGGCGGCTGTGGCGATGGATGGATCGATGAAATACCTGGTGTCGGAAGTCCTGATGGCCGTTTTGCTTCTCAGGTTAGGGTTCCATGCGGTAGAATCCTCTATGACGAAAATCTCCTTCAATGCCTTGATGTAACTGTAAACAGTGGCGTCAGACATCTGTTCATCGCCATTATTCTTGATGTCCGCGAGAATTGTCCCGACACTTGCCTGGGAGCCTTGGTTCCGCGCATAGGAACGCATGATACGCCTGGCCAGTTCTTCATCCCGTTCCACATCATCAACTCTCTTGATATCTGTGCTGACCACGGAATCGAAGTAATCAAAGGCTTGCGCCAAAGAGGCTTTTTCCTTTTTTCTTAAAACAGCCTTAGGCCAGCCTCCACGGCATGTCAGGAAAGCGAGTCTATCAAGGTCAATGTGACTCTCGCCATCCACCGTATCCGCATTCTCAAACAAATGGCCCAAACTGACATCACCGGTAGAATCTTCAGATTCCCAAAGTGACATGGGACGGAGCTTAAGGCGAGAGATACGTCCTGTTCCAGTGTGGTAAATCTTTTCTTCCTCAATTATATTCCCGTTTTCATCTTTCTTCGGTTTAGGGGGGACAGCGGAGCCCGTGAGCATAAACTGCCCATCCTCATCCCTTTTATCCACCTCGTTTCTCACAGCATCCCAAAACTGTGGTGCAATTTGCCATTCATCGATCAATCTCGGTGTTTTACCAGCCAGCAAACGGGAGATATTTGTCCTGGCCAAAGCCAAGTTCTGGCTCAGTCTGTCGGGATTATCCATAGAAAGGACGCTTCCAGCCTGTTGCGATGCCAATCTTGTCTTTCCGCAGTACTTGGGACCTTCAATGAGAACTGCACCGGAAGATTCCAGCTTGTCCGAAAGTATCTGGTCTGCAACACGTTTCTTATATTCTTTCATTTTTCTCACACAATATTTGCCACAAATATATTAGTTTTTAATTTGAATATCAAGTATTTCAATCAAATTCTGATTCGACAGTTGGCCGTTTTTTGATTCGACAGTTGGCGGAATTCTGTTTGGGTGTTTGGCGAAAGAATCCCGAGAATAGGACGCTTTTCCAAAGAATTTGAGGCTCAAAATGGACGCTTTTCCAAGTCTGGGATGCTGGCATTTGGTTATTTGGCGTGATTTCGTTTGGTCATTTGGCGAGATTTGAGGCCGTGCCCGCACTCTGTAAAAACACTTAACAGGATTAAACAAAGG